>Ga0210403_10000147_pt1 | contig 78999 bp, 61 predicted proteins | sample IncBWC19MmetaG_FD_150863 | JGI IMG/M metagenome (GOLD analysis project Ga0210403, IMG submission 150863) | Forest soil microbial communities from Barre Woods Harvard Forest LTER site, Petersham, Massachusetts, United States - Inc-BW-C-19-M | ecosystem: Environmental > Terrestrial > Soil >...
AATTGTTGCAAAATCTCGATCTATAAGAGGAGAAGTCAAGGACATTTTTCTCCCTCGACCGGAAGGAGAAGGTATTTCCTTGCCTTCCAGCCCCTGTGCGTGAGACGAGGGGTTGGGTCGTGCCGCGGATTTTGCATGGTTCCATCTCGGTTGCATCCTTATTGAGTAGCGACGACGTTGATCGGTTTCTGGAGCTGGCAAGCCGCGGCGGTTGCTTGGTTGGCAACGCATAGATCTATCTGAGGCTCGTGGCCTAGAGCTTTTTCGGGTTGTCCGAGAGGGTATAGGGATTACACGGAGGCTAAGTGCCAGGTGGGCACTTCATGCCTACGAGATTTTAGGATACTCACTCTCGAACCCGAGCGTCTCAAGAACCGATCCGCCACTCCCCGAGGAAAAATCACCGGAGATGAAACGGGTTCTTCCCCGAGACGCTCAAGCGGCTTGCGAGTTCAGTTTATGGATATCGAAGTCTTCTCCCTTCTTCCACAGGGTCAGCGTAATGGCTGCAATCTTGCGTGCCAGCGTGAGGCGCACCATGGTGGGCTTGATGCCTTTGGCGAGCGAGCGCTGGTAAAACTCCTGGAACGGTCCGGGCTTTACACTGGCCTGAGTGGCCGCGCCTTTGAACAAACCCTTGAGATCGTGATTGTGATCTTTATTCAGACCGCGTATGGAAAGCTGCTTTTTGGACCGGCGCCGTTCGCCATGCACGTAGACATATTCTCCGGTGATACGAGTTTCTAAAGCCAATCCGCAGTACTTCCACAGCTGGCGCTTACTGCGGAAACCATGCGGGGTCTGGATCAACGCCACCGCCAAAGCGGAACGAATCGGGCCCAGCGCGGGAATCTTCCGCAGCTTGGCGGTGATGCTATGTCTGCGACCCTCGGCCAGAAGCTCCCGGCGCGCTTGCTGGCGCAAGTGTTGCAGCAGGTCCAATTGCTGATAGAGGTGCTCAGCTCGGCGGCGAGGTCCGGCTTCGCGGATTTTTTCTAGCCACTGGCTGCGATGGCGGTGAGCAAACCCTTCGGCGTCGGGGCGTATGCGTACCCGCGCTTGAACCTCGTGGCGAAGGGGAAGGCTCACGGACGAAACCGCCAAGGCTTCAAACCGGACCTGGGAAATACGGCCGTCCGGCATTATAGGGGGGCCTTCGAAAACGTAGCCATGGTGGAAATGAGATCCCAACTCGCAATCGAAAGAGCGGGCTTGGTAACCCTTCACCTACAGCCGGCGCGTCGGAGTTCTATCCCAACCAAAATCCCTCGATGAGCCAGACTACAGGGCCAGATTCGCAGAACCTTTTTTTTGAGCGGCTGAGAGCGCTTGGCGGTTTGTCTGCAGTAACGAGAGCCAATATGAGATGGGAGTGGTACACTGTATAGGTCCTTTTACACATCCCTCCGCCGTGCCCGGTTCTGGGCGTCGGTCTCTTGTGCAATCTGATAATTCCGCATCGGAGGCCACCTTATGCTGCTCACCGGCACGCAGGGCATACCCAGGGCGCAACATGAAGAAGAGTCTTCGTTGTTGCGACGCAGAATCGAAGAAGAATCTTCATTGTTGCGACGCAAGGTCGAGGAACTGAACAAGAATACTATCCTTTTGATCGCCGAGGCTGGGAGATTGATCCAAGGATCGAAACAGCTATCGGATCGGCTCAATTCCTTCGAAGACCCCAGCACGAAGCGGAAGGTAACTCCTATCACCGTATCAGGGTAAATGCCATTGTCTGGGAGTGCTGTTCGCGACAAGAATGAGAACAGTTTGACCTGGTGTTTGCCACCCATCAAGCATGCACAATCGGAATGCGCTAGGTGCACATTTTCTGCCGTGCTTCGCCGTCCATCACGGAATGCGATGGTCGATGCCTCATAGGTGTTCAGCCCCAAACTACTCTGAACGTCAATAAGGCATACGATGCATTCCGCCGAACACGTACAAAAGCAACAGAATGATCAGGACGAACCCGAAGATTCCCACGCCTCCTCCCGTTCCCCATCTTTGATATCCGTAATAGCCACCACCACCGCCGAATGCGAGCACCAGGATAATAATGAGCAAGATCAGCAACATGGGAATCTCCTTTTCTCAACGCTCCGGACTGACTCGATCTCGCAGCGCAGATCGATTGCGTGAGCATCAAATGGGCGATGGCCTCTCGCTGGATCTAACCCTGCCAAACATGCTTACCGCACCAGCAGGTTACGGTTTCGGTAGGTAGTTGCTTGGTCAATTGTCTTTTGCAGATGGGGCACGGTTTGGTCATCACGTACGTCATGGTCCTACTCCGCGGCTCAACCATTCGATGGCGGGAGCAGGTTACAAGTTAATGTTTCACCTGACATGTAACCGACTCTATAGGTTAATGCTACCGACCTAAGTCCGACCTGTCTGGTCAAGAACGCTCACATCATGTACGCGTTGTGGCCCGCGACTTTTTAGGGACGGCTCCTTGCCCGATTGTTGACGCTTTATTGCCATATCACTTATTGATCTCGTGAGTTGCAAGAGACAATTCTACTTACTGTCAAACCTGCCTTGCTAGGAGACCGTTCCCGCAGAGACAGCATCAGAGTATCTTTTGGACATGGCGGTCGCCTCTTCTGTATCTGGAGTCAGCTGCGCTTTCTCACATCGAACAAACAAACTGTGGGAAAATTGACAAATGCGGCTCCCTCCGAGTAGCCGTCTTCATCATTAGCCCCTCTATGCCGTCGCCCTTCGTCCTATTCGTCTTCTTTGTGCTGAAAGGCGAAGAAGTATGTGACATCGTTGCCTGTACTACGTCGTAGAACGTTAGAGCGGAAGCGTTGTTGGCTTGCAAGTTGTCTACCGTGACCCTGCTGGGAACAACGGACGTGGAACGTCCACCGCCGTGCCGGTCGGCGGTACCTCTTTTCACCCAGGTTTTTCGCAAGAATGTGCAATTTTGAGCAGTCCTACCATGCTGTCCAAGTCGTACTATCGCACTATGAGAACTGTGTCGCAGATTGCTGGAGTCTCGATGCTACCCGTGAAAAGCGACCAACTCTTCTACACGTATCTCCCCCCGAACGGGGGCTTTCTTCTTAAGCCCAACCGTTCCCAATTGTAGGGAAGACGGGACCTAAAGACATGAAACGCATCCTGAAAATCGCTGCAATCGCATTTGCAATCCTTCTCGTGATCCTCATCGCACTACCTTTGCTCATCAATTTCAACAGTTTCCGCCCGAAGATCGAGTCGGAGTTGGAAGCTGCCCTGGGGCGACAAGTAACGGTGGGTAATCTGAGCCTGTCCATTCTTTCGGGCAGCGTCGTGGCCGACAAGATAGCCATCGCTGACGATCCTGCCTTCGGCAAGCCTCCCTTCATTACGGCAAAGTCGCTGAAGGTTGGTGTGGAACTGATACCGCTCATCTTCTCGAAACAAGTGAACGTGACCGAAATCAAGCTGGAGGAGCCCGAGATCACGCTGCTGAAAGCAGCCAACGGGAAATGGAATTTCTCGAGTATCGGCGAGGCATCCGCCAAGAAGGGGCCGGGGGAGCCGAAGTCCGGAGAGACCTCCTTGGCTAATCTTTCAGTGGCGAAGCTGAGTGTGAATAACGGGAAGTTGATCGTCGGAAGAGCGAATTCTTCCGCCAAGTCGCGGGTCTACGACAAGGTGACAATTGACGTAAAGAATTTTTCCTTCACCTCACAGTTCCCATTCAAACTCACGGCCCAGTTGCCGGGAGGAGGGGACGCGAATGTCTCGGGGAAAGCCGGCCCGATCAGCGCCGAGGACGCTGCCAAGACTCCCTTTGAAGCCACAGTGAAAGTGAAAAACATGGATATTGGGGCCTCAGGATTTATCGATCCCGCGAGCGGCCTTGGAGGGCTGGCGAATTTGGATGGAACACTCAGCTCGAATGGCAGCCACGCGAAAGCCGTCGGTACACTTACCGGCACGAAACTGAAGTTTTCGCCGAAGGGCACGCCCGCTCCCAACACAGTGGTCATCAAGCACACCGTGGATGTCGATCTCGGGAAGCAGTCGGGAACGGTGACGCAAGGAGACATTGGGATCGGGAAGGCCGTGGCGCATCTGACGGGAACGTTTCAGACTCAGGGTAATACACAGGTATTGAACATGAAGCTGGATGCGCCCGATATGCCGGGGGATGAACTGGAAGGGATGCTGCCATCGCTGGGGATCGTACTTCCCTCGGGGTCGCAGCTGAGGGGCGGCACACTGTCGGCGGAGCTGGGCATCGTGGGGCCGCTGGACAAGCTCGTTATCACCGGACCGGTGCGGCTCGCCAACACCAAGCTGACCGGGTTCGACCTGGGATCAAAACTTGGGGCGCTGTCGGCATTTGCTGGGAAGGCAGTTTCCAACCCGGACACTTCGATTCAGAATGCTAGCCTCAACGCTCGTGTGGCACCCGAGGGGACGAAGGCAGACAACATTAACCTGACGGTTTCGGCGATCGGGGTCATCACAGGAACGGGGACGGTCAGCCCGGCTGGGGTACTGAACTTCAAGATGCTGGCCGACCTCAAAGGCGGCGTTGCGGGCGGACTGACGCAGGTGGCGGCTCTGGGCAGCGGCAAGGGCGGCATTCCCTTCGCGATCGAAGGAACGACGTCGAATCCGCACTTCATCCCGGACCTGACCGGAATGGCGGGTGGCATCGCAAAAGGCGCAATGGGAGACGTGATGGGCGGGAAGAACGCCCTGACGGCAAACCCGGCGAATGCAATCGGCGGCCTGCTTGGAAAGAAGCAGAAGTAAAAAGGACTACATGCAGAGTTGTACGGCGGACTGTCTCATCTCAAGGGCAGACCGGTAGTTCTCCACCACTGGGGATGATCGACAGAAGTATCGGCCGCACTCTGATCGACATCGGATACGGGACAGCCGCGAGTTTCATTAGAGCGGGCACCAGGCCATCGGCTTTCTGTGACTGCCCCTTTAGGGAATCGAACAAAGCAGGACTGTACGGACGCCACCGTTTCAAAAAGTGTTCGTATGCCACATGGGATCAAGATCGCGAATGCTGAGCTTTTCAACCCGATTCTCGATCGGCTTAATTTCGCCCGTTTTTCGTTCTGACTCCTGCACAATGGCCGGACCCCTATTGATAGACAGGAAATTCCGGGCATCACAGGCGGTGCTCTGGATAGTCACGAAGCACTACCCGGACCGATCTATCTGCAGGGCGGTGAGACTGGCCACGTTGCTTTTCGGAACATCACGGTTACACCAGCGAAGTGATCTGGTTCGCTTCACCCCCACTGGCACTGATACCGATGATACCGTTTTACGCGGAACTCTAGCGAATAAGAGAAACTATAGAAACTGTAGCCGACGATTGAAGTGGCTTGTAAGCTGCTGAAAATCGGCTTATTATCGCGGAAGTGTAGGGATCACAGCTAGATAGCGAAAATGGCAGTAATAGAACCCCTCCCTCTCCGCCAGACTCACTGCCCGATTTGTCCGATTTTCCAACACGTTACAGACCGTCTTCCTTGTCCTTCCATTTTGCTGTCCACTCCGAGCCTCCTCATATGGCACCTTTCGGCCAGTCCGAGGCCGATTATGCAATCGAATATGCAATCGTCGTGGAGCGAAATCCCCGTGTCCGGCCTGTGTCGTTACACTCGCTCGGTTCTCAGCGGGATGATTGATTTCCAGAGTTGCAGAGGTTCGGCAGAATGCCTCCGGTTTGCGCTGCTAGATGACGGGAGAACGCAGGTGTTGTAGCCGAGAGCGCGGACCTTGTCCTCCGACTTCGCCGCTTCCTTCCCGTTGAAACAGACGAGCCTCATGATCGCCGTGAATCGATATACGTTGATCCCGCTATTTGGGGCTGGTCAATACTGTCTCGTAAGGATCCAGCAAGATCTTATGTGCGCCCACCGGAGCCGAAAACCGGAAGGAAGACTCTTCGCCATCGGCAAAAACGCGTCCTAGCAGCACTAATTGTTTTCCTCCCAGCGCTGCATATACTGGCACTGAGGTCACCAGATCCTGCGGTGCATCTTTCTGCAAGATGGTGCCGGTGACAATCGAAGAGGATCCTTTCGCAGTAAACTTCACTCCCTTCAACTCTAGGGTCGGAAGAGAAGTACCGTTAATCCAGCCATCCAGAAACCAGTCCAAAGATTTTTTGCCTTCGTACCTCAGGGCCGGCGGAAGGTCTTCTGCGAAGACGTCCACCAGTTCCCGTGTACTGATCATTCTTCCTTCGTAGCGTTGCCGAACTTTGCGCAATGCTCGCACGAAGGGCTCGTTTAGACCCGTGCCACCCGACTTCTCTTCCTGCCGTACCGCATCATTCAACATGGTGCGCAACATGTGGAAAAGCCACGCGCCGCGCCCATAACTGATCGCCTCGTACCCGCCAGGAAATCTCGACGACAGCAGCCGGGTGCCCAGGGTCACCGGTCCAGCATCCATCGGCGCAATGCCGTCGCCGTTCTTCTCCACCAATTGACGTCGGTACATATCCATGACTTGACGAAAGCCTTCAGGATTTCTCTCCTGGATCATCATGAGGGCGCAGTAATTCGCCAGCGCCTCCGAATACCATTGATCGCGGTAACTTGCCCAGGGGATCAAATCTCCCCACCACTGATGGGCGGTTTCGTGCGCTGGAACGGACTCTATCAGAAGCATCCTTTGCGGAGAGTAATGCAGTTGTTCGCGGCCCTGCCGGTCCAGGAATGCATAGGAAGAAAGGAAGATAAGGCCGGGCCATCCCTGGCTTTCTCTGCCGGGCATCTGCGTCAAAGCCAGATGACTGTAGGGAAATGGGCCAAAGCGGTCGCTAAAGTATTGCACCGCGTGAGCAGCCGCCTCGCCCACTGTAACTTCGTTAAGCGCCGGGGTTGGTTGAGACGGAACCACCAGCTTCGGCACATGCTGAGTCGGATTCGGACGCATCGGTTCGATGACTTGGATCGGCGGCCTCGGAAAATCTCGTTCAACACTCTGGGTTGCGTAGGTATCTACCTCGACGTCTCCCGCCTTGGTGGTTGCTTCACGGTATTTGCCGAGATTAAACCCAGCCACCGGAATCAGCCGATCCGAGATCCAGCGCGACGTCTGCTCGCCAGTCGTACTGGCGATACTCTGGGTGGCGAATGGCGCCTCCTTGCCGGTCGCGATCAGGGTCCAGCCTTGCGGATAGCTGAATTGAAGGTCGAAGGAGGCCATTTCCAGTCCACGGTTCGGATACCAGGTCCCCCTCGCGCCAACATAGAGCAATCCGTTGCCTGCTTCCGCCAAAACTTCTCCGGCATAAACAAATGTCAGATCGAATTTCTGCCCTGTCTTTAAAAGTTCTGGCATGACAACCGCCACAACATCGTTGCCGCGGCGCGCCAGTTGCGAACCTTCCAGAGCCGGATTATGGATAAACTCAACCGGCTTATCATCAAGCGCCACACTCTCAATCTGCAGGAATCGAGACAATTCAAAGAGAAGTGTTCTTGCGCCACTCTCTCGAACTTCACAGTGCACAACCGCCTGCGCACGAATCTGCTTGGGCGGCAGAACTTCCGTCGTGATCGCGTATCGCTTCAGCGCAACCCGATCGTCATGGGCGCTCGCCCCTTCTTCTTGTGCGGCATGCTCACGCTGCGACTGCCTCGTTGTCGGTTGAGTCGGCGAGAACGAAGTCCATATGTCGTAGTACGCTTCGCCGGTTGAGGCGGTCCTTGCTTGGCCTGCCAAAACTTGCTCTCCGGACGTGGAATCAAAGTACACGTCGAAGACGCCGAGCTTGATTCCTTGTAATCGAGCGTGAAGGAACCGATCCGGCTTGCCCCCACTCGTGATGCCGGCTCCCCCTTCCGGGGAGCCGCCAACGGTCGCAAGCATCCGGCTGAATGTGAGCAGGAGCCGCATAGCGTCTCCGCGGGCAAGATTCTTTGCCGTCTCACCCCAGCGATCCGCAAACTCCTGCTTGTTCTCGGTTTCGCGCAGATCCGGTTTCAACTCCGCTGCAGTTTCATCGTTAAACCTGAAGTATGCCGTCGCGAACCGCTCCTCCAGAATCGCCATGCCCGCGAACAAGCTCATCGATCTGCGTTCGACTTGGTTGGGAGGGGTGAGCAGAATCTCTCCCTCACCTTCAAAAAATGCTCCGGTGATCCGGCCCATCACGTCTTGGGTGAAACCAATGGTTCCATCTTCCAGGCTGATCTGTATTGCTCCTCGGCTCAGCGATGCGCCGCGCACCTGGTATACACGGGAAGGATCGAGTCCAACCCCTCCCAGTTGCAGATACAGATTCTCGGCCGGCTTCTCCGCCGTCACTGGTGTCGTCGCGGCGGCGCCTCGTGGGCAAAGAGCGATCCAAATGAGTGCCCCCAACAGGGGTCGAAGCGTGAATAGTACCTTCGTCACGTAGGTTGCCTGATTCTCCGTTGTTAGAATGCGCCTTAATGCGGTTACGTGTCACCTTCTTCGCGTTATTGCTCATTCCAGCCTTGACGGGCGCATGGGCTGACACCATCCATCTCAAGAACGGCCGCTCCATTGTCGCCGACAGTGTGCGCGAAAACGGCAACCGATACGAGTATGAGATTGGCGAGGACACCTACGCAATCCCGAAGTCTTCTGTCGACCACATCGATGCGGGTGGGGTACCGGCGCATTCATCGGGCGGGGGAAAGGTTGCTGATCTCCCGGCTTTCGCACCACCGGACACCCTGGGGAATGAGGGAGACCTCGTTGTCAAGATCGTCAAAGAAGGCAAGATCGATACCGAGTCGCTTTCCAAGCTAGAGACCAAAGGGAACCCCGAACTGAGCGCAACGGCCGATTTCATTGCCGGCAAGTTCGAGTTCGATCACGGCAACATCGCCCAGGCTCGGCAATACTTTGAAAACGCCCTCCGGTACCAGGCGGAGAATTCGACCATCCTTATTTATTATTCTGCGGTCCTCGTTCGCACCGGAAACGCCAGTCATGCCGTAAGTTACGCGCAGCGCGCCGTGCGCTCCGCCCCCGAATCGCCAGACGCCTATACGATGCTAGGTTATGCGCAATTCGCCTCCGATCACACCAAAGAAGCGATCGTTTCCTGGAAGCGTTCGCTCGAGCTTCGACCCGATTCCAAGGTGCAGCAGTTCTTGTCGAAAGCCCAGCGCGAGCAGAATGCCGAATCGGAGTTCTCCCAAGGCGAGAGTGTCCATTTCACCCTGCACTATGAAGGCCATCAGACCTCCGAATCGCTGCGTGCCCAGATTCTTCAGGCGCTCGAATCCGACTACGATGACCTGGTCCGTGATCTCGGCAACCCGCCACGCGATAACATCCTGGTCACGCTCTACACTGAACAGGGCTTTTTCGACGTTACTCAAGCACCTACATGGTCGGGGGCGATGAACGACGGCAAGCTGCGCATCCCTATCAGCGGCCTCAGTTCACTTACACCCGAACTCGCCCACGTGCTTAAACACGAACTTGCGCACTCATTCATCACCCAACTTTCTGCCGGTCGCTGCCCACCATGGTTGCACGAAGGCATCGCCCAGTTTCTCGAACCTAGAAGCCTCGGCGGGGCGGGGCGACAACTCACGCAGCTGTTTAAGGCGCAGCACAACATTCCCTTGAATGTTCTGGAAGGCAGTTTTTTGCAGTTTTCCGGTGCGCAGGCCTACGTCGCTTACGCCGAGTCGCTGGCGGCGGTCTCCTACATTAACGATTCGTACGGCATGAGCGACGTTCAGCGCATTCTGCAGCGTATCAGCCAGGGCAGTTCCACCGAAGCTGCGCTTCGCGCGACCATCCATTCCGATTACGGCCAACTCGAGTCTGACCTCGCAAAATATCTCGCCGACAAATACGGCGAATAAAAAAGTGTACGAAGAACAACAGGGTGCCGCACATCCTCCTTCTAGACTTCCGTCACCGTTAGGCGGCGGTGGGATCTTCTTCCACCGAGAGCCTCGACGGACTGGAGCGTTGAACATTCCTGCCAGTCCGCCGAAGAACTCCATGGGGCTTTAAGCCCGAGGTTGCCGCCTCTTCATTCCTATGCTAGTTTCGCCTCTGAGCCTTTCTGCCATGCTTTCCCGCTTCCGCTCCAACGCCGCCACCCCCACCCTAATGGAACCGGTTCCAACCGTCTTCCCCACGATCGCAGGCGCCGACATCGCTGCCGTGTTCGTCGGAAAACGGATCGCCGGAAATTTCTACGACTCCATTCGCGTCAGCTCTGAACGCGTTCTGATCGGGCTGCTCGATGTTGCCGGCCGTCGCGAGGACAACCGGAACCTCCTGGTCGTAGCGCAAGAGGTCTTCCGCACCGTCGGATTGCAGCTTTTTTCGCCGCGTGACATCAACGAATCCGATGCCATGACCGAACTGTGCCTCCGGATCAATCGACGGCTGATCGATGTGTGCTGCGGCGTCCACTCTTGTCCCGCTTTCATTGCTTGTTATCACGAACAGTTCGGAACACTGTGCTACACCAATGCCGGACATACTCCTGCACTTCTCCGCGACGCAACTGGAATCGCTGAATTGGCCCCCACAGGACTCCCCCTCGGACTCTTCTCCCACGCAACCTGCGAGGCTCCGACTGTGGGCATGGCCAAGAAAGCTTCTATGCTCCTCGTATCTCGCGGGGTAATCGACTGTGAAGGCCACGGGAACCACCACTCCGGCAGTTTCGGTCTCGACCGGGTCAAGGATTTCTTCCTGTCTGCGCCCGAAATTTCAGTCCGCTCCTTGTGCGATTCCGTCCTGGAAGCTATTGCGGAGTTTTCTGGAAGAGGCCCCATCTGCGACGACCGGACAGCCCTGGCTTTAGTCCGCACCGCGTGATCGATCCCGGCCAACTTACTTGACTGCGTTCGCGTCATAGTTAATGGTTGGCCCGCCCCTAGCGAGGGATTTATCCAGCAGCGTGACATGGCTACGGTGGAATGGTCCGGTCAAAAGCCGCACAATGGATGTAAAATATCGACATCGGCTGAGGCCTACCTTTTTACCCGCAAGCTCAGCAAGCGTGGCGGCCCAGAGACTCTATGAAAAAACTACCATTGACCCTAATTGCTTTGGCTTGCATGCCCGCTTTCGCGAGTGGTCAAGTCGTCGAAGAAATAGTTGCTCGCGTTAACAATCAGATCATCACCAAGTCTGAGTTCGCGCGCAGCAAAGACCAGCTCCGCGATGAAGTCAAGCAGCAGGACCCCAATAACGCTGACAAAGTCTATGCCGACCGCGAAAAGGACGTGCTTCGGGATCTAATCGACCAACAACTGCTGCTTGAAAAAGGCAAGGACCTGGGCATCAGCGCCGATACCGATCTGATCAAGCAACTCGATCAGATGCGCAAAGACATGAAGCTCGATTCTATGGAGGCTTTGGAGAAGGAAGCCGAAAAGCAGGGAGTCTCCTGGGAAGACTTCAAGCAGACGCAGAAGAACCAGATCATCACGCGAAAAGTGATCGGCGAAGAGGTCGGAGGTCATCTCTCCATCAGCAAAGAAGAAGGTCAGAAATTCTACGACGACCATAAAGACGAGATGCAACACGCCGAGTTCATCCGCCTGAGCGAAATTCTGGTCACTCCGAAAGCGGTAACGCCTGCGCCAGACCCAAATGCCGCCAATGCGGGATCCTCCGCCCAAACGCCGCTGGACGAAGCGGCAAAGCAAGCGGCAGATGCGGACGCTCTCAGTGCGGCCGAGACCAAAGCAAAGGACATCCTGAAGCAACTACGGGACGGCGCCGCATTCGACGACATCGCGAAGAAGTATTCTGACGGGCCCTCCGCTGCCGACGGCGGCGCGCTCGGTACTTTCGAACGTGGCAAGCTTGCGAAAGAACTCGAAGACCGGACTTTCGCCATGAAAACGGGCGAGATTACTGATGTCATCCGAGTAAAACAGGGCTTCGCCATTCTTAAAGTCGAGGATCATCAGATGGCGGGCGTACCAGCGATGAAAGACGTCCTCCCCCGTATTCAAGACGCGCTCTATTATCAAAAACTGCAGCCTGCGCTTCGCGCGTACCTCACAAAGCTCAGAGAAGAGGCGTACATCAAGATCGCGCAAGGTTACGTTGACAGCGGTAGAAGTGCGAATCAAACCGAGCCCGTGGAAACCACAACTGCCAAAGAGGCCGACGCGAAGAAACTAAACAAGAAAAAGAAGAAACTCGGCATCATCTAGGACAACGCCCCGACTCATCTGGAACATTCCCATAGTTTGAGCCATGTTTGTCAGCGGGACCTTACACCTGCTGCCCCTTCTCAGTGCTAAACGATTTGCGCCAGGATGTCATATACTCAGTCATCTGATGAAGGACTTCTACATTTGCGATTGCGCGCGCCACGAAAATAAGATCGTCACTTCCACTTTTGTCGTTGTCGCCAAACAGATCAAGCCCAAGAAAACCGGGGAGCCTTACCTCGCACTCACGCTCGGCGATCGCAGCGGTCAGCTTGAAGCGAAAATGTGGGACAACGTCGAAGAAGTTCTCGAGGCGTTTGAGCAGGATGACTTCCTGAAAGTTAAAGGCCTGATCAATAAGTACAAGCAGCGTTTCCAGCTCACGATTCATAAGCTTCGAAAGCTGGGTGATTCGGAGATCGAGTTTGCCGATTATCTTCCAAAAACGACCAAAGACATTGATGAGCTATGGAGAACTCTCTCCGACTTTGTCTCCGGATTTCAAAACCAATATTTGAAGACTCTGGTTCAAGCTTTCATGGCCGACCCGGTGATCGCAGCAGCGTATCGCAATGCTCCCGCCGCGAAAACTCTCCACCACGCCTTCATCGGAGGCCTGCTCGATCACGTGGTCTCGCTCTTCCGCTCCTGCGATCTGATTTCCAGGAACTATCCCCAGATCAACCGCGATCTTCTGTTCACAGGGGCCTTTCTACACGACATCGGGAAAATCCACGAGCTGACGTATAACCGGTCATTCTCGTACACGACCAAGGGCCAGCTTCTGGGACACATGATCATTGAGCTCGAGATGCTCCAAGCGAAGCTCGTTCAGGTGCCTGGGTTTCCTGAAGAACTGAAGACACTGGTTGAGCACCTCATCATCAGCCATCACGGACAGTACGATTTCGGCTCGCCCAAGCTTCCAATGTTTCCCGAAGCACTCATGCTGCACTATCTCGACGACCTCGATTCAAAAATGGAGGCCATGCGCGCCCACTTCGAGCGTGAGGCTACCCTTGATGGACCCTGGACCAGCTATAACGCCTCGCTGGGCCGCCCCCTCCTCAATACCGAAAAGTTCCTTGCACCGAAGAAACCCGCAACCGCCGAAGAGCCCGCATCCGAACCTGTGAGTGACCACCATGAATCTCAGGCCGTGTCAGCCGAACCAACTCCTACCTTGCCTGGCGTGGTGTCTCAGCGCTAAAGTACTCAACCGCACGACTCAGCAGGAGTAGACACTAATCCTGTCCGCCGTCCGGCTCATGTAGTGACAGCCGCCTCGGCTGTACCGCGCAGGCGAAGCCGAGCGGCCACAGGCAAGGGGGCCGCGGGCCCACTTCTCCGCTCACTTCTGCGCAAGAAATGGGAACTGCGAATTTGATTGAGGTGAATTCATGCCGAAAACGAAGCCCCCGAAAAAATTCTCGAAACACGACTCAAATCCCGAAGGATGTACCGTGGGCCTTCCACATGTCCCCCCGCTCTATGGACTGAAGTCTCCACACACATTCCTGCCTTTTACTCACGCCCAGGAACGGCTCACCAAATCCCGCAATTACTGGATCTGTACAGCCCGACGCGATGGCCGTCCGCACTCGATTCCAGTGTGGGGATTCTGGATCGACGGCGGTCTTTACTTCGGAACCGCCCGCTCTTCCCGCAAAGCTCGCAACCTAGCGCATAATCCAGCCATCTCCATTCACCTGGAATCCGGGGATGATGTTGTCATCCTTGAAGGATCCGCTGAGGAGGTTGATCTCTCGGACAAGCCAACTCTGAAGAAACTCGACGCTGCGTCCCGTGCCAAGTACAAGATGCCGCTAATGGTCATTCCCGAGAGTGTCGTCTTTTGCGTTCGTCCCCGCGTGGTGCTTGCGTGGACCGAGAGTGATTTCCCGAACAGTGCCACTCGTTGGCAATTTGCCTGACTCATGTAGCGACAGCCGCCTCGGCTGTCCCGCGAAGGGGAAGCCAAGCGCCCCGAGCAACGGCTCTGAAGCTGTCCATTCACCTCGGTTCGAATTCCGCACTGTAGCCTCATGCACTTTCGATTGATATTCCCAATCTACTCCGGTTGTCCCAAGCTCTTGATTTCCTTTAGGATTGCCTGAAGTCTTGGAGGCGTCTATGCGTTCACGTGGTCTACTACTCTTTTTTTGTCTACTCCTGGCGTTTGCTGTGACAGCCTGCAACAAGCCTGCAAGCGACAACTCCAGCGACACCGCTGCCAACGATACGCAAACATCCGGCACAAACGAGAAGGCACCCAGCAAAGAAGCTCGCGAACACAAAGAGCACGAGCGCAAAGAGGCGAAGAGGGAGCCGCTCGTGGTGCCGTCCGGAACTGCGATCACCATCAGTCTCGGCTCCTCCATTGGCTCGAAGCTCAGCAAGCCGGGTGACACCTTCGCCGGCAGCGTCGCGAAAGACGTTGTGGTCGGCAACGCCGTTGCGATCCCGCAGGGTGCAGACGTCAGTGGCACCGTGGCGGATGCCAAGGCGCTGGGCAAGTTCAAAGGTGGGGCGGTTCTGCAGGTCCGTCTTGATTCCATTCGCGTTAAAGGCGCTGATGTCCCGGTTCAGGCCGCCGCTCGCAGCTTCTCTGAAAAAGGCAAAGGAAAGCGCACCGCCGTTCTCACTGGTGGAGGAGCCGCTCTCGGCGGAATTATCGGTGCCCTCGCCGGAGGTGGCAAGGGTGCTGCGATCGGCGCCGCCGCCGGCGCTGGCGCGGGCGCTGGTGGCTCAGCCTTCACCGGAAACAAGGAAATCGTACTTCCTGCCGAGTCCGACCTGACCTTCGAGCTCTCGCAACCCCTTGAAGTGCACCAATAGTTAGGAAAAAACAAACCCCACCTTGCTTCGCTCTGCGAATATGGTGGGGGTTTTCTTGGTCTCAAGTGGTGACGGGACACCGGCAGTAAGCCTTTCACATCGCGGTCTGAAATAATAGCGACTATGCTCGACTTCGGCCGCTTCGAAACCCTCACCTTCGACTGCTATGGAACCCTCATCAATTGGGAGGCAGGAATTCTGCCTGTCCTCCACCGCATCTTTTCAGCGCATTCCAAACACATCGACGACGCTGCCCTCCTCAAGCTTTACGGGGACTTCGAGCTGCATGCAGAGCGGCCGCCTTTTCAGCCGTATCGCGAGGTTCTGGGCTCCGTCGTTCGCCAGTTCGGCGATGAGCTGGGATTCACTCCCACCGCCGAAGAAGTCCGATCACTCGCCGACTCTCTTCCGACTTGGAAGCCCTGGACCGATACCGTCACCGCTTTGCGTCAACTGAAAACGCGATTCCGCCTCGCCATCCTTTCCAACGTCGACGACGACTTATTCGCGGGCACGCGACCTCAACTTGAAGTCGCCTTCGATGAAGTCGTCACCGCGCAGCAAGCGCGGGCTTACAAACCTTCTCTCGATCTTTTTATTCTGGCCCTCCGCCGGATCAACGTACCGGCTCACCAAGTCCTGCATATAGGTCAGAGCATCTATCACGACGTCGTTCCAGCTCAGGCTCTCGGCCTGGCGACAGTCTGGGTAAACCGCCCCTCCGCGCGCCCAGGTGTGGGTGCCGTCAGATCTGCCGACGGTAGACCCGATATGACAGTCACCAGCCTCGCAGAACTCGCCTCTGCAGTCGGCCTGTGAACATCCGCCGACAAACAATGGTTCACAAGGAAGAAAGTGTGACCAGCCGAGCCCGCAGTGCATTCGAATTGCGCATCACGGACTGTTCAGAGTTCTGATCAGCGCTGCCAGCCGTTCAAAGCCGCCTGCTTAGACCATCCCCACTGTAACGAAGATAGGTACTCCGTTTGGTCAATCATCTGCACTGTTGAGCACCGTTGGGATAATTCAAGATTAATCGTTCCTTAATCAACCAATGTCGCCATCGACAGGTGGAATGCATCAGCCGAACCCGTAGTCGATCGCGACCGCTCGAGGACTCGTGCCGAGCCAATCACAGGAAAATAAATTTCGTTTTTCGAAGCTGGCCCTCGACGCATTCTGATGTTCTGGAGTTTGCACGTGATAGATAAAGTCCATTGCAGGCATGGCCGATGGACGAAGCATCCGAAGCGTTGCGGAGCAAACCTGCGTTTTAAGACGTTCGTCAACGAAGGGAGGCGTATACGAGGCAATGCGCGAGCATTGAGAATTGTGAATGAGCGATGATGCCGCAATTGTTAAAGAATTCTTAATCGAGAGTTACGAGAACCTCGATCGCCTGGACCAGGATCTGGTCGTGCTCGAGAAAGATCCGGCGAACCGCGATACCTTGTCCAGCATCTTCCGCACGATCCACACAATTAAGGGTACCTCGGGCTTCCTCGCCTTTAATCAGCTCGAAGCTGTAACCCACGCGGGAGAGAACCTGCTGTCACGCCTGCGGGATGGCCTGCTTCCATGCTCCGCCGAAATCACGACCGGTCTACTCGCCATGGTCGATGCGGTACGCGAAATGCTGAAGAGTATCGAGGCTTCGGGTGAGGAGGGAGCCCGCAACGATTAGGAACTGATCTCGAAGTTGGCTCGCCTTCTCGAGCCGCTGGTGGTTAACTCTGCACCGGAAGTAACGCCGTCGAAAACCGAAGCTGGGGCGATCCCGTCAGAACAATCGGTACCAAATCTTGGCGAGATTCTGGTCAAGCGCGGCGCCGCCAAAGTAAGCGACGTGCAAGCAGCCATCGAGCAGCAGAACGCGGGTGATCCTCGACATCTTGGCGAAATCCTGGTCGAAAGGGGAGCTGTCAAATCGCAGGAGATTGTCGAGGCTTTGAACGCCCAGCAGCAAGCCCGCGGGCAAAGCGCCGGCGACAGCACCGTCCGGGTCGATGTCAGCCAATTGGATCGGCTCATGAACCGCGTGGGCGAACTGGTTCTGCTGCGCAACCAGATCGTGCAGTACACCAACTCCACCGAAGACAGGGAACTGCTCGCGACCAGTCAGCGGCTCAACTTGCTCACCACCGAACTGCATGAGGGCGTGATGAAGACGCGCATGCAGCCCATCGGCAATATCTGGAGCAAGTTCCCGCGCACCGTACGCGATGTAGCCCTCGCTTGCGGCAAGCAGGTGCGCATCGAAATGGAAGGCAAAGGGACCGAACTGGACAAGACCATCATCGAAGCGATTAAAGATCCACTCACCCACTTGGTGCGCAATGCGGTGGATGATGGCATCGAACCCCCGGAAGTGCGGCGCGCGGTAGGAAAGAATCCAGAAGGGCTGCTCGTTCTGCGGGCGTTTCACGAGGGTGGGCAAGTCAACATCGAGGTCGCCGATGATGGCGCCGGGTTGGACTATGAAAAGCTTCGCAACAAAGCCATTCAGAAGGCTCTGATCACCGCTGACAAGGCCATTCAGAAGGCTCTGATCACCGCTGACAAGGCGGCCCGGTTGACGGAGCGCGAAGTCACCAACCTCATCTTCCTCCCGGGCTTCTCCACCGCGGAAAAAGTCACCAACGTGTCCGGGCGCGGCGTCGGGCTGGATGTGGTAAAGACAAACATCGAGAAGATCGGCGGCACCGTCGATCTGCACTCCAAGCCCGGGCAGGGTTCGACGGTGCGCATGCAGATCCCCCTGACCCTAGCCATTATCCCGGCGCTCATTGTGACTGGTGCCGGCGACCGTTACGCCATCCCGCAGCTCAGCTTGCTAGAACTGATTCGACTGGAAGGCGAAGAAGCAAGAAAGGGCCTTGAGATGATCAACGGGGCGCCAGTGTACCGTCTGCGGGGCAAGTTGCTCCCTATGGTGTATCTGAAAAGAGAGCTTAAGGCCGAATCGCATGTGCCTGGTTCCGACAATCCCGACGCACAAAGCGTCAACATCGTCGTGTTGCGGGCCGATCATCGGCCCTTTGGCTTAGTTGTAGACGAAATCAATGACACCGAAGAAATCGTCGTCAAGCCGCTGAGCAAGCAATTGAAGACGATCAACACCTATGCCGGTGCCACCATCATGGGGGACGGCAAGATTGCGCTCATCCTGGACGTGCTCGGCCTGGCGCAGCGCTCCAATGTGGTCAACCAAATCCGCGACCGTGCGGTTGCGGAAAAAGACGAAAAACAAGTTTTTGGCACGGCCGATGTCAGTCGGCGCAGTGCCGTTCTGTTGTTCCAGTACGGAGAGACCGGAAGAATCGCGATCGACCTGGGCTTAGTGGACCGACTGGAAGAATTTCCTCGCGATGTGGCGGAAATTGCCGCCGAACGCGAAGTAGTGCAGTACCGGGGAGAGATTATGCCGCTGGTGCGAGTTTCCGACGTGCTTGGCCAGCGGCGCAATAGTGCTGCGCAAAAGGACCAGGAATCTCTTTACGTTGTGGTCTACACCCACAATGGCCGCAGCATTGGCTGGTGGTAGACCGCATCTTGGACATCGTCGAAGAAGCGTTCGTCATGCAAACGCAAACCGGACGCAAAGGATTGCTGGGGTCGGCGGTCATTCAGAAGCGCGTAACCGACATCCTGGATGTGCCGGGTTTGATCGCGGCTGCGGCCGTCAGCCACTCGATGGCTCCGGCGAATGCCTGAAGGAGAGGATCGTGGCCAAGACGCAGCAATTCTGCACATTCTTCCTCGAAGACCAGTTCTTCGGAGTTCCGGTCGAGCAAGTGCAAGAGGTCATTCGCTACCAGGAAATGACGAGGGTACCGCTCGTGCCCCCTGTCACCCGGGGACTGATCAACTTGCGAGGTCAAATCGTGATGGCCCGTGCAAAGCGCGTGCGACCAGTTCTTTTCCTGTCCCGGTCGGACCGATGATTAGGACAGTGGTTGAGCGAGAGGCGACCAAGCGAACCATGCGATACACGTTTTGCATCGCCTCGCTGGTTCCGATCATCCCCGACAGAGGCTGGCTGATGCCGTGATCTGCAGCCCTTGGCATGGGACGATGCAACGGCGACGCAGGAAAGACTTCTTGAGCCTCGAGTTCGGGAGCACAGTCTTCATCGGCATGCGTGCTGTCTGAGTCGAGGAGCACGACTTGGATTCCCGGGAAACGCTTTCGGAACACGGTCAGCAGTTCCTCCGCATCAAGATCGGCAAGACGCCGATCAAGGAAAAGGACCTGCCACTGTCCTTTCTCAAGCTTGGCCAGCGCATCGGCTCCTCCCTGAGCCTGCTGAACGGGGCGGCAACGTCCGTTAAGGCGGTGCAGAACCTGCTGGCGAAAAGCGCTGTTGGGGCTGGCAATCAGCGCAGCGCCCGAACTGAGAAGTGCAGGAATCGACAGCATTGCGCTCATTGCCGTTCTCCTTCGCTTGTAGAATTCTGACGCATCGACTCAACCACGGGGATTCGAATCGTCCAGCTCTGTCTGTCTCCCGTTCGCGCTTCTGTACATTTGCCGCCGAGATACTCCCAAGCGGCCCGCGCTACGAGGAGGCCAAGTTCAGGACGGGAGAGTGGGGAATGCTGGGGCGCAGAACCTGGCGTCCAGGGAATGGTGACGCTGGCGGCGTTCTGTGCGCTTGTACCTTCAATCCGAACCTCGCTTCCCGGGCGAGACAAGCTGATGGCACACTCGATCGTGCGAAACACGAGACCTGTTACGGGACCGCTGTCAGCACGAACCGGAAGCGGCGCCGAGTTTAGAACAGAAAGCCGGACGTTGGAGGATACGGCGACCGGTTGCAGTTCACGCGCCGCTTCTCGCAGCAAATTGTCGAGGAGAATCACTACCCGCTCATTGGCTGTGGGCATTTGCAGGTCGGCGAGTTCGCGCGCAGGCCTCCACCAGGACTCGCATCCTCGAGACCAGTTCTAATCCTTCACTTAAGGTCCGAACATAGTGTTCCGCTGGTCGCCGGCCAGCGAGGGCAAGCTCGATCGAGCACTGCAGGCCAGTCAAAGGCTGATTTAGCGTGTGCAGCAGATGCGCGAGCGGGCTTCGCCCATCCATTGCGCAACTTGGCTGTACGAATGCGAGTTGAGGTCCGGCGCCGCTCATGCGTGGACCTGCGGTACCAGCTCTTGGGCCGGAGTTCTTAACGCATAACCCACTCCTCGCACGGTCTGGATGAGCTTGGTCGAATGGCCATCATCAATTTTGCGACGCAGATAGTTGATGTAAACGTCGACAACATTCGTAGTCGTATCAAAAGTAAGATTCCACACATGCTCGATGATGATGGAGCGGGTGACATTGCAACCTGCGTGGCGCATCAGAGATTCCAGCAAAGAGAATTCCTTGGCCGTGAGCTCGATCCTGAGTCCTCCGCGCTCGACCATCCGTTGTACCCGGTTGAGCTTCAGGTCGGCGACCGTGAGCACGGATTCAGAAGGAAGATGGCTCCGGCGTATCAGGGCGCGAATGCGAGCTGACAACTCGCTGAAGGAGAATGGTTTGGCCAGGTAGTCATCCGCCCCTGTATCCAGGCACTGTACTCTGTCTTCAACACGGGTGCGCTGCGTCAGAATGAGAATCGGCAGGCTGGGTTTCTTCATCCTGAGCTGGCGTAGTACGGCGACGCCATCGAGCTTTGGGAGATTGAGATCGAGAATGACCGCTTCATAGTCGCAAGCGAGGGCTGCAGACAGAGATTGCTCACCATCCTCGAACGCATCCACAGTGTAATGCTCGCCTTCCAGACCCTGCCGGATGAACCTGGCTAGGGCTTCATCATCTTCTGCAATAAGAATTCGCATAAAAGTGAACCGTCCTTAATCGAACAGCCCAGTCTAGTTAGAAAACACTCAAGTTCAGCCGAATACTGCGTCACACGAAGGTATAGGCTTACGGAATTGGGCTCTTGTTTCGAATAGGGAACCGGTCGCGCGTGTCGGACTGTCGTCCGAACCTGAGCGGCCAATAGCTTCATTCTTGACCCAACGTGGATAATTCATGCTGGGTGTATGCCGATTGGAGTGAACGCTTGCGTGTTCTGAGTGCAGGGACTCTGAAATCCCTGTTTGTGCCGGGCGGAATTTGGTTGCTTGGGGCGGTGCTACTGGTCTACTCCGGTTGGCTGACCGTTGCCTTGCCTGTGCTCAGCTTTCTGTACTATTGCGCGATTGCCGCAGGAATGCTGCTGGCGTGGAGATTTCACTCAAGCCGCATCTTCTTGTCTTTGTCGGTAGTCTTTCTGGCGCAGCAGGCGGCAGCCGTTTCTACGGGACAGCCGCCCTTCATCCCCGCCACCTTAGCAGCGCTCGCTGTTCTTGTGCCGGTGAATTTCGTTTTGATCGCGATGATGCATGAGCGGGGTTTTACCGTTGAATCGGTAGCGCCTGTGGCTTTATTTCTGTTCGTGGAGTCCTTAACCGTGACCGTATTCTGCGGGGCTGCGGTCCGCGTGCATAGTCTGTCGATTCCGATTATCCTGCCGCGCTACGCCTTAGCGGTGGCGGCCACGGCTGTCGTCTTCTTGAGTGTGCGATTCCTGTTGAATCGTAAGCCACTTGATAGTGCGTTGCTGTGGTCTTTGGCGTCCTTCTTTCTGGCGCTACGCCTTGCAGCGGCTACGCGAATGTCTATGGCGTATTGGCTCGCCACGGCGTGCATCCTTGCAACCGCCGTCATCGAGAATTCTTACCTCCTGGCGTATCACGACGAACTGACCACGCTGCCGTCGCGGCGCGCATTCAATGATGCGTTACTGCGGCTAAAGTCTCCCTATTCCATCGCGGTGGTTGATATCGATCATTTCAAGCGATTCAACGACACATATGGCCACGACACGGGCGATCAAGTCTTACGAATGGTCGCAGCAAACCTGGGGAGTGTGAGTGGCGGAGGTAAGGCGTACCGTTGCGGCGGCGAGGAATTCAACATTCTTTTCCCCGGCAAAACGACTGCCGAAGTCCTTCCGCATCTGCAAAAGTTACGCGAGACGGTTGAGAAGTCTGAGTTTCGAATGAGGGGCAACGACCGTCGGCAGGTTCCCCGGGGACCCGAGCGTCGTAACCAACGGAATCGTGCTCGAGGTCGAAAGGGAGACGCCATTCGACGGCTTGCGGAAGGCAAGCCATCATCGGTGTTGTCAGTGACCATAAGCATTGGAGTGGCCACTGCCGCGGCAGAACGATCCAGTCCGGAAACGGTACTGGAATCGGCAGATAAAGCGCTTTACCGAGCGAAGGCAAAGGGAAGAAACCGGGTCGAGATGGGCGCATCTTCGCAGCGGCGCATACGCACCAGAGCAGCCGGGATCGCCTAGGAAAATTTCCGAACATCTGAGAAGGTTACGTGCGGGCCGGACCGCCGACCGTTGGACGGGAAGTGACGGTCCGGTTCCGTACGTTTCGCAAGCACCGCAGGCCGTGCGGTCAGCCGGCGGTCGTAGGTGAGATCGGGCGCTTCCGGCCGGTGCCCCCACATGCGGGACATTTCATCCGGATAAACGCGACACCCTCGGACTTCCCGTTCAAGTCCACGGGCTTCGCAACATATCCAGAACCGCCGCAGTTCGGGCAGTCTTCCGGAGCCACTCCTTCTCCCCCTCGTGTTACCCAAGATTGTCGCGCAGAGGCAAGCCGTTTTCGCCAAAGATTGTTTTACGTTACGAATCCCGAACAAACCGCCAAAACCCGCTCGGAAAGCGCTATTCAGCGAGGATTCGTATTTAAGGAGAGGTCGGATCGCACAAGACTGTGTTTACTCTAGGGATTCCATCGCTTGCTGAGGGGAGTCGGATCTCCGAGTCCCAGCTTGAACGTCCCGGCTTGAGCGCGCCGGTCAGACTTGCAGCTTGAAAATTCTCTCCATCCGCATCCATTTTTCTCCTGGCTTTGCTTGCGGCAGAGCTCTCTGGAATCCACATCAGGTTCTCCCACTCCTGCACCCTCGGATTGCTGCAGTCGGCTTCAGTCTTGGCTTCGAAAGAGAAATCCTCGCTGACCTCCATGATCATGAACATGCGCGTTCCCAACAGATAGATTTCCATGTCCAAGATGCCCGAGTCTCTGATGCTCTGGATGATGTCGGGCCAGACGTGCTCGTGATGGCGCTTGTACTCGGCTATGAGACTGGGGTCGTCTTTGAGATCGAGAGTGAGGCAGAATCGACGATGCATTAAACCTCTCCGGCTGGTACCGTCGCAGCATTTTCTATGGTGGTGGCAGGAGAAGGGCGGTATCCCCGAACTGCGAAATACAGCACGCAAGCATGGCACACCAGGGGAACCAGGAAAGCGCGCTGGATATTCCACGCATCGGAGATCCGTCCCATAATCGCGGGACAGACTGCACCCCCAATGATCGACATGACAAGAAGGGACGACCCGAGTTTGGTATAGGGTCCGAGATTTCTAATACTGAGGGCGAAGATTGTCGGGAACATGATTGAGTGAAAGAAGCCAAGCAAGACGATGGCGGCGACGGTCGGCGCGCCCGAGCCCAGCAGAATGATTGTCAAACACAGCAACGAGCCAGCGGCAAAGGTGCTCAGCAATCGACTGGGAGCGATCTTATGCATTACCGCCGAGCCCGAGAACCGTCCGAGCATGAAACCAAACAAATGTGCTTGCAGATAATGAGCCGCGACCTTTTCATGTATTCCCGTCAAGGTGAACTCACTGAACCGGATGATAAAGCTGGCGACTCCGACTTGTGCGCCGACGTAGCAAAACTGCGCTACCACACCCTTGATCAGGTGCGGGAATGCCAACGTCCCACTGAGTTTGACGTTCGCATCGCCTGAGGCTTCGTCTCTCCTCTCGTGGATCTCTGGCAGCTTCGTGAAGAAAATAAGAGTGCCGATAAGAAGGAAAATTGCCGTGATGACAAGGTAAGGCGTCTTCACCATATTCGCTTCAGAAATACGATAGTTCAGCAATTGCGTCGGCGACATCGCTGCCTGTTGTGCCGATGTGTACTCGATGCCGGAGAGAATGAATCTTGAACCGAGCAGCGCAACCAGAAAAGCGCCAGTGGCGTTGAACGATTGCGCCAGATTCAAGCGCTGCTCAGAGCTTTCGACCGGACCAAGAGTAGTCACGTATGGATTAGCGGCCACTTCCAGCACCGACTGACCGCATGCCATCACAAAGAGTGCAAACAGGAAGAAGGCGTAGACCCTTGCTGAGGCGGCTGGAATGAACAGAATCGTTCCCGTCGCGCATACCGCCAGTCCCATCATAATTCCACGTTTGTACCCGATCCGTTGCATGATCCAGCCCGCAGGCAACGCCGCCAGGAAGTACCCGCCGAAGAATGCCGACTGAATCAGGGATGACTGGAAGTCGGTCAATCCGAACGCTTTCTTCAGATGCTGGATCAACACATCGTTCAGGTTGACTCCAATGGCCCATACGAAAAACAGACTCGTCACCATCGCGAGCGGTACGATGTATCGGCGTTCCGTAACTGGCGTGGATTTCGTCATTCTGTGGTCTCGGCGGAGTTGCTATGTCAGAGCACGATCCAGATGCACGTACCCACCATCGACGAACAAGTGTTGTCCCGTCGTATGGCTGGACTTTGCGGAAAGCAGAAAGACGACCATCGAGGCGATTTCCTCCGCAGTCGTCATTCGCTTCTCCAGGGGAATTTTCGAAAGGATGACATTCAGCTTTTCCTCGGGGTGCGGGAAGGTGTCCAGCCAACTCCGATAAAGCGGTGTCATCACTTCGGCGGGAATGACCGTGTTGACGCGGATGCCATAGGGCAACAGTTCCGCAGCCCACTCACGGGTGAGTGCCATAATCGCGCCCTTCGATGATGCATACCCAGACGTGCTGCCTTGACCTGTTACAGCGGTTTTCGAGCCAACGTTTACTATCGATCCCCGTGCTCGTTTCAAGTGAGGCAAACTGTAATGAGCCATGCTGTAGTAATGCACCAGATTGCGATTGAGCGAAGCCACATATTCCGCAGGGCTTCCCTCCTCAAGACCCACCTTGTCATTGCGTCCGGCATTGTTCACCAGCGCATCGAGTCGTCCGAACTCCTTCACCGTTTGAGCAACGGGTTTCTCGCAATTGTCCGGAGTGTCAAGATCAATGCTGATCAGGCCACACCGGGAGCCGACACCTGTAATTTCAGACTGCAGTTTGTCGCCGGCTTTGGAGTCGCGGTCCACAATTACCGGCACGGCACCCTCGGCCGCGCAGGTACGGACAATCGCTGCTCCAATACCCTTCGCGCCGCCTGTCACGATCACGACCTTGCCTTTCAACTGCAGGTCCATGCTCTAACCCCGTAGATTGAAAAACCCACCATCGAGCGGATAGTCGGCTCCAGTAATAAAGGATGCTTCGTCAGAACATAAAAATAGCGCAAGCGACGCGACTTCGCTCGGTTCGGCCATCCTTCCAATGGGCTGCGACTTCGCTAGCTCCTCAAACATCTCCTGCTCGCGCCCCGGATAGGTTTTCTTCAAATAATCATCCACAAACGGTGTGTGCACTCGTGCGGGAGAGATGCAATTGCAACGGATATTGTGTGCCAGATAGTCCCTCGCAACGGAGTACGTCATCGCGATTACTGCTCCCTTGGTCATCGAGTAAGCAAAGCGATCAGCCAGCCCCGCCGAGCCGGCAATCGACGCCATGTTAAGGATGACCCCTCCCCCGTTGTCCCGCATGGCCGGCACGATGGCGTGCATGCAGTTATAGAAACCCTTGATGTTGACCCGGAACAGGCGATCAAAATCCGCTTCTGTCGTGCTCTCGACGGTTCCGATGTGCGAGACGCCGGCGTTATTCACTAGAATGTGAATCCGTTCCTTGCCGACTAAATCGGCGAAGGTACACTTCACCTGCGACTGATCGGTCACATCACAAGCGTGGATTGAGGCATCACCACCATTTTTTCTAATCTCCTGGCTAGTGACCGAGGCGCCTTCCTGGTTTACATCCAGAATGCGAATGCTCGCGCCATATGCGGCAAACCTCAACGCGATGGCCTGGCCAATCCCACTTCCCGCGCCCGTGATCACGGCGACTCTGCCGTCGAGCCGGAATTCGCGTCCGAGATCCTTGTTGGCGCTCAGAGAGAAACGCCTCGCTTCCAGGGAATGAAGTCTTCCTGCGCTTTCATCTCAGCTTTCGTACGGATCTCCCCACTCGCCACCTTCACCACGTAATCGAGGATATTTCCCCCCATCTGTTCAATGGTCTGCGCACCATCGATGATCGGTCCGGTATCAACATCAATAATGTCGTGCATGCGTTGAGCCAGGCTGGAGTTTGTTGAAAGTTTTACCACCGGCGCGATGGGGTTGCCGGTCGGCGTGCCTAATCCTGTTGTGAATAAGATGACACTTGCCCCGGCTCCAACCTGCGCCGTAACGCACTCCACATCATTTCCAGGAGTGCATTGCAGGTTGAGACCAGGTTCGGTCGAATATTCGGGATAGTCGAGTACCGCGGTGACCGGAGACTTGCCGCCTTTTTTCGCTGCCCCAGCGGATTTCATCGCATCCGTCAGTAATCCGTCTCGCATGTTGCCCGGAGATGGGTTCATTTCGAAAGCCGAGCGGACGGCGGCGGCTCGCGCCGCGTAATCCGTCATTAGCTTCATGAATCGATCGCCGACTTCCGGGCTCCGTCCGCGATTGATTAATTCCTGTTCCACGCCGCAAAGCTCAGGGAATTCAGACAGAATCGTTCTCGCACCTAGGGCGGCTAATAGATCTGAGGTGTGCCCGATCGTAGGGTTCGCAGAAATTCCAGAGAATCCGTCAGAGCCGCCGCACTTCAATCCCACGCATAATTTCGAAAGGGGAGCGGTGACGCGCTGTGCCTTATTAGCTTCCACCAGTCCCAGAAACGTCTGGCGAATTGCGTCCGTCATCATCGCCGACTCAGAGCCACTCTTCTGTTGCTCGAAGATGAACACGGGCTTGTCAAATCGCGGATTGCGCTTGCGCATCTCCGACTGGAGTATCTCGATCTGCGCGTGCTGACAACCCAGACTGAGAACTGTCGCTCCGATCACATTGGGATGATGAATGTATCCCGCCAGTAGTCCGCAGAGATTGTTGGAGTCTTCCCGCGTCCCGCCGCAACCGCCTTCATGCAGAAGGAAGCGGATGCCGTCCACATTTTCGAACAGGCGCTGGCGCGGAGGAATCCTCGCCTGTTCCGCAATCCCTTGTGAGTCGGACTCTTTAAGCTTTCCTTCGCGATAGAGTGTGGCCAGTTCCGCGACCTGACGCCTGTAAAGCTGCGGAGCAGCAAATCCGAGTTCTTCTTCGAAGGCCTGCTTCAGCACCTGAATGTTCTTGTTTTCGCAAAAGACCAGGGGCACAACCAACCAGTAATTCCGCGTCCCCACTTGTCCGTCGGATCGCTGATAACCAGCAAACGTTTTGCGACTCCACTGCGAAACGTCGGGAGGCGACCAGCGGAACGGTTCCGATTGTTGATGAAAGCTTGCGGCCTGGTGACGAATGTTACCAACTGTTAGAAGTTCTCCGGCAGCAATCGGCTTGACAGCCTGTCCTACTAGGACTCCATACATCACAACACGATCATCGGGCGCAAGGTCGGTCGTGGAGAACTTATGTTTCGCCGGGACATCGGACTTCAAAACGTGCTGCCGCCCGCCCCCCTCAACGCTCTCTCCTTGCTTCAAGTCCACGAGCGCAACCAGGACGTTGTCGCGGGAATCGAGTTGCAGCACTTGGGATCTCATGGCTGATACGCGATCTGAAGAATACTGGATGCAGGGCAGTGTAAACGTTTGCCGAATGAGCCGCAATTCGGCCCAAGTGCAATTCGGCCCAAGTGCAATATCAACCAACTGTCATGCCTTCAGCCGCCAGAAGCGACGCGCATTTTCACCGAGCACAGCATCGCGAGTTTCGGCCGGGTAAAACTGTAGATAATTCTTCACGACATCCAAGGTTCGACTGTACGAACCCGCCACCAGGCATACAGGCCAATCGGAGCCGATCATCAACCGCGAAGCTCCGAATGTTGCAAAGGCAATATCGAGGTAGGGTGTAATGTCCTCCGGCTTCCAGCGCTGCCAGTCGGCTTCGGTGACCAGTCCCGAAAGCTTACAGAACACGTTCGGAAAAGCCGCCAGACGCCGAACTCCAGCGGCCCATGATTCAATCTCTTGAAGCTTGATCGCAGGCTTGGCCAGGTGATCGAGCACAAAACGCTGCTTCGGGAATCGCTCAACAAATTCAGCCGCCACTGGAAGATGTTTTGTGTAGATCAGGATGTCATAGGCAAGATCGAATTCCTCCAGCGTTGTGATACCCCGCGCGAAGTCCTGGCGCAGGAGAAAGCGGTCATCGGGTTCCGACTGCACAATGTGACGGATGCCAACCAGCTTACGGTTTCTGGCGAGCACGCTAACCTGAGCGCGAACATCGGCGGAACACAAATCTACCCATCCAACCACTCCAAAGATTTTGGATGACCCTTCCGCCAACTCCAGTAGCCAGCGAGTTTCTTCCAGCGTCTGTCGTGCCTGAACAGCGACCGATCCATGGAACTTGTTGCGTTCAAGTTCAAGCTCTAAATCCTCTGGCAGGAAGTCTCGCCGGATCGCGACCATCGAGTCGTCGATCCACTCGTATTCGGCCGGGTTGTATTTCCAGAAGTGCTGGTGAGCGTCAACGCGCATGGGTCAACAATGCGAAATGATTCGTTTGACTCTTCGAGAGAGTAATTTCGCGCATCGATACTAACACTGCGACATCTGCAGACCGCGTGTGCCCTTGCTCTTTCAAGATGAAAGTCGGCTAGTCCGCGACAGAAGTGATTTCCGCCATTGTTACCAACGATCCTCTGGTTTAGAGTATCCGAGTTGTTCGCACCGCAGCGCCCTCAGATTCTCATGCAGCCGGGACCAAGGGCGCGAGGAGGAACAGTGAATCCCACCAAGCGGTCTCATTCATCGCATCTGCTCTCCCGACGAGAGTTCCTAGCCCAAAGCGCAACTGCTGCTGCGGTTTTCTCGATCATTCCGCGACATGTTTTAGGCGGTTCTGGATATGTTCCACCGAGCGATAAAGTCAACATCGCGTTCATTGGAGTGGGGGCTCAAGGCTTACGGGTTATGTTTCATTTCCTGCGCGAGGCTGACGTGCAAGGCGTGGCCGTCTGCGACGTTAACAAAGGGAGCGCCGGATACCCGCAATGGAGCGACCACGAGTTCTGCAATTCCGTGCGCAAGTTGATCGGAGTCGACAGCGGTTGGGAGTGGCTGAGCCCAAATCAGCCGATTCAGCTCAGCCATTCACTTCAGGTCACCAGCGGTGTGGCCGGCCGCGAGCCCGCACAAAAGATCGTGGAAGGCTACTACGGTGCGCAAAAGCGTTCAGGCCAATATAAAGGATGCTCGGCCTACAACGACTTCCGAGAATTGCTCGAAAAGGAAAAGGATGTAGATGCTGTGGTCGTCTGCACGACGGATCATCTGCATGCGGCGATTTCGGCTGCGGCGATGAAGAAGCGGAAACACGTTTTCTGCCAGAAGCCGCTAACGCATACGATCTACGAAGCGCGGCGCATTGCTGAAATTGCGCGCGAGACCGGAGTGGTCACCCAGATCGCTGTTGCGAATCAAGCTTCGGAAGATACCCGCCTTCTTTGCGAGTGGATCTGGGACGGCGCCATTGGACCGGTGCGCGAGGTCATCAATTGGTCAAGCCGGCCATTCTGGCCGCAGGCAGTCGAGCGTCCCAAAGAGGTAGAGCCGGTGCCCGATGGTCTCGATTGGGATCTCTGGCTCGGTCCCGCTTCGGAGCGTCCTTTCAATCATGCATACTTACCCTTCGTCTGGCGCGGGTGGACCGACTTCGGTTGCGGGTCGCTCGGCGACATGGGTTGCTACAGCTACGACACCATCTTCCGCGTGATGAGACTCGAAACTCCCCTCAGTGTCGAAGCGAGTTCGACCGATCGCTACGACGAAACCTATCCGCAGGCTGAAATCATTCGCTATGACTTTGACGCTCGCGGGGACATGCCGCCCCTGCGCTTCACCTGGTACGATGGCGGTCTCAAGCCGGCGCGTCCGCCAGAATTGGAGGAGAACCGTCCGTTCCGCGGAGAACCTGACGAAGACGAGGGCCTGCTCTTCGTAGGAGATCGCGGAAAGATTCTCTGCGGATTCAATGGAAAGAATCCGAGGCTCATTCCTCAGAGCAAGATGGATGCTTACCAGCAACCCCCGAAAACGCTGCCGCGATCACCGGGCAACGAGCGTGAGTGGCTTGACGCCTGCAAGGGCGGCAAGACAAAGCCAGGTGGGAATTTCGAATTTGAAGATCTGGTCACCGAGACCCTGCTGCTCGGGAATGTGGCCGTACTTACCGGACAGAAACTTACGTGGGATCACGCAAATTTGAAGGCAAACAACTCTGACTTCGCACAGAAATACATTCGCCCGGAACGCCGCAAGGGCTGGGAACTGTAGCACGGTTCAGTCGAACATAGGAGGGGTCCATGTCTGCAATTTCGAGAAGAGAATTCTGCAAAACCGCAACAACTTCGGCGGCCGCGGTTGGCTTGTTTTCCGCTGGAGTACTGAACGTGTACGCAGATCCGCTGGGGCTGCCGATCGGCTGCCAGACTTGGCCCGTGCGGGAAATGATCGCGAAGGATTTTCCGGGAACTCTGAAGCAGCTCGCTGCAGCAGGATTTAAGAGTATTGAACTCTGCTCTCCTGCGGGTTACACGGAGTATGGTTTCGGCGGGCTCGCCAAATACAAAGGGGCGGAACTCAAAAAGATCATCAATGATGCTGGCCTTACCTGCGTCAGCTCACACTTCGGAATGGATGAGCTTCGCACGAACCAGGACGACCGCATCGCCTGGGCAAAGGATGTCGGCCTGACACAGATGCTCGTCGCCAGCCTCGGCGGACCGAAAAACCCGACCATGGATGGCGTGAAACGCGCCGCCGATGAGTACAACAAGATGGGTGAGAAGGCAGCTAAGGCCGGCATCCAGCAGGGTCTGCATAACGAAGAATTTGAGACGTCCACAGTTGACGGCAAACGCACATACGACATTCTCTTCGAACTTCTCGATCCCAAACTCGTCAAGTTCCAGTTCCAGGTTTCCACCATTAGCCAGGGCTTCGACGCCGCCGAATATTTCAACAAGTATCCTGGCCGCTTCGTTTCGATGCATGTGCAGGGGTGGTCAGCGCAGACAAAGAAGATAATGCCAGTGGGGCAAGATTCCCTCGACTGGAAGAAGATTTTCACGGCAGCCAAGACCGGTGGAATAAAGAACTACTTCGTCGAGATGAAGCTCGACATGATGAAGGATAGTGTTCCTTATCTGCACAACCTGCAGGTGTGACTGTCTAACTCCCAAATTACAGGGGTGACCTAGCGAGCTGGATCGCTTTCACCTCGTAAGTCGTGCATTCTGTGTGTCAAACAAAAAGTCACTCCTCCTGTAATAATCCCACTTCCCCTCCGTCTTTAGAGATGTAAGCAGTCAGACGGAGGAGTACCCTGCGAAGCGCACTGATAGAGGATCCGGCAATCGCCATTCCGCATGAACTCGAGCGAGCTTTTCGAGCGCACCACGGCCTGGTCTTCCGCACAGCCTACCGTGTTACCGGCAATGCGGCAGATGCCGAAGATGTGCTGCAAACCGTTTTTCTGCGCCTGCTCCGCCGGGCGCCGCAGTCCGACGTGATGGAGAACGAAGAGAGCTATCTCCGCCGCGCTGCGATTAATGCAGCGCTCGACGTGATCCGCTCACGCCAGTCAGACCGGACGGTTGAGCTTGTTGAGGTTCCCGCGCGCGGCTCAGAAGGTGAAGTCACCGAGTTGCGGCAAGCGTTGGGACGAGCTCTCAGCAAACTTCAGCCCCGTTCGGCAGAAATCTTTACCCTTCGTTTTATCGAGGGACTCAGCAATCCTGAGATCGCACGCATGCTTGGCATTTCACAGGTGCTGGTAGCGGTCACGGTATATCGCACCCGGCAACAGCTCCGCAGGGAGCTCGGAAAGTATCTAGGAGACAGGTCATGAAAAACGAGAAGTTCGATCGATTGCTGTCGACCATTCGGAACGAAAGCGTGGATGAGAAGGTTGTCGCCCCGGCTAGCGACCGGGTCTGGAAGTCGATGGCCGAGTCCGCGCCGGTTGCAGATCCAAATAGGCACATTCTGCGGAGCTGCGAGGATTTCCAGGCGCTCATTCCTGCTTATCTTGCAAAAGAACTGGCGCCCGCACGGGCTCTGCTTTTTGAGGACCACTTTCATTCCTGTGTCGCCTGTCGGCATGCCTTGGAGCGCGCCAGAGATGGAGAGCGCCAGCAGGTTTGGCAACTCAAAACCAATCGGCCGAGCGCGCTGCCCTGGCGCTGGGCGATGGGAGCGGCGGCAGTCGCGGCAGTTCTTGTCGTGGCTTTCGCATTCTCGAATGGGCTGCTTCCCGGGCAGCATCCGGTTCGCGCTGAGGTTCAGGTCGTTGATGGTGCTTTGTATGCTGTGAACGGCGCGGATATGCAGCTGATTCCTGCCGGATATCAGATCCGGAGTGGCGATGAGATCCGCACGGCAAAAGAGTCCACCGCAGTGGTGCGCCTTCTCGACGGCTCCCTGGTTGAGATGGGACCAAGGGCTGATCTGGCGGTATCGCGGCAGTGGAGAGGAACCACGGTTCATCTTCAGGGCGGGCAAGTCATCGTGCAGGCCGCAAAACAGCACGCTGGACGCCGACTCTACGTGGCCACGGATGACGGATTGGTTTCGGTAAAAGGAACCATCTTCTCCGTGAATCGTGGAATCAAAGGTTCGCGCGTCGCCGTGGTCGAAGGTGTGGTCCGGGTCGACTTCGGAAATAACACGACCGACCTCAGTGCTGGTGAGCAGGCCACATCCAGCGCTGCGGTGTCTAAGGTTCCAGTGCAGAATGAGATCGCGTGGAGCCGGAACTCTGCCAAATATCTGGCTCTGCTTGGTGACTTTGCTGTCCTCCAGAAGCAGATCGCGGCCATTCCGGGACCCGGATTGCGCTACAGCTCAGACCTTCTTCCACTTGTTCCCGACCATACAGTCGTCTATGCGGCAATCCCGAACCTGACGAACACCATCGGCGAAGCGAACCGCCTCTTCCGCGACCGGCTGCAGCAGAGCCCCGCTCTGCGCGACTGGTGGAAGCAACAGCAAAAGGGAAAGGGCCCGAAGCTGGAAGACGTTCTCGACCAAGTCAAGAATTTCAGCAGCTATCTTGGCGATGAGATCGTGTTCGCAGCTGGAAAGGAAGGAACGACTTATACCGCTCCCGTCGTTCTAGCCACAATCCGCCAGCCAGGGCTTGATACCTTCCTGCAGTCGGAAATCAAGCGGCTTAGTACAAATCCGCAGACGGAGATGCAGGTCGTCCGCGACCCGTGGTCTGTGACGCCAGCAGCCAACCATCCTTTGCTGGTTTATTTGAGCGATGATCTGTTGATTGCCAGCCCGGATTTGCCCCAACTGCAGCTGGCCGCTAGCCGCACAAAACAAAACACCAACAACCCATTCCTTGGAACCCAGTTCGGGCAGCAGATCGCCAACTCTTATCAGCAGGGTGTGGAATGGCTTTTCTCTGTGGACATGGAACAAATCGTTTCCCAGAACGTACAAGCTGATAGCAAAAGTCACGATCTTCCACCGGGAATCGGGGATGTCAGATATCTGACTATGGAGCACCGTGACGTTGCCGGCAAGAGCGAGAGTCACGCTGATCTGACCTTCGCTTCCGAGCGGCAGGGAGTCGCGTCCTGGCTGGCGGCACCGGCTTCAATGGGGTCGCTGGAATTTGTTTCTCCCGATGCCAGCATGGTGACGTCGGCAGTGATCAAGAATCCGAGAAGCATCATGGAAGAGATCTTCAAGATGGCCGGAAGCGGCGACCCCGAATTCGCCCAGCATCTTGCTGAATTCGAGGCGAAGTCCGGAGTAAATGTCCTCAATGACATCGCCGCGCCACTCGGCGGCGAAGTCACGATGGCGTTCGACGGGCCCATGATCCCAACTCCGCGCTGGAAGCTGATCTTTGAGGTCTACGATCCAACGACGCTGCAGTCGACCATCGAGAAGCTCGTCGATAGTTACAACCGTGAGAATAACAAGGGATACGCGCTCCAAGTTACGAAGAAGCAAATCGGTTCGCGCGTGTACTTTAGCCTGAGCAGCCCTAGCCAGCCGAACTGCGAAATTGACTACACCTTCGTGGATAGCTACCTGATCGCTGCGCCGGACATGGGCACGATTTCGCGGGCCATCCAGTCTCGCGAAGCGGGATACACGCTGACTCACTCGTCGACTTTCCGGGCGCTGCTGCCGAGCGACGGGTACACCAATTTCTCGGCGATCCTCTATCACAATGTCGGACCAGTCATCGGCCCGCTCGCCGCCCAGCTAAAGGCCAGCGGAACGCTGAGTGCTCAGCAACGCCAGTCCGTCGATGCGCTGACGGCCAACTCAGCTCCAGGCATGATTTATGCCTATGGCGAACCCAACCGGATCGTGGTCGCCAGCAACACCGGGTTCATGGGATTTGATCTGGGAACGCTGCTGACGATGGGGCATAATGGGCCCTTCTTTCCGCAAATGTTTCTTGGGGACAGCGTTACTAACACGCATTCAACACCACCTGTGCAGTGAGCACAATGACACAACCCGGAGCACCAGTCAGCGAGAGTAGTAGCTCGCCGACCGGTGCTCCGTCCGTGCCTCTCATCGAACTCAACGGCCTAACGGTCAGGTTTGGAAATCGAGACATCCTCCGCGGTCTGACCGCATCGCTTCGTGGGCGTGCCATCGGGTTGCTCGGTCCGAACGGCGCTGGCAAATCCACACTCATCAACACTCTCCTCGGTTTCTACAAGCCGGTTGGCGGCTCCGCCAAAGTCTTCGGACAAGACATCGGCACCAATCTCAGGAACATTCGCCGCCTTGTTGGCTATATGCCTGAAAATGACGCATTCGTCTCGAAGATGAATGCAGTGTCGTTCGTGCGGATGATGGGGGAACTTTCCGGCCTCCCGTCGAGAGTGGCATTGGAGCGCGCCCATGAAGCCCTCTTCTACGTTGGCTTGGCGGAAGCGCGCTACCGGCAGCTAGGAACCTACTCGCTGGGCATGAAGCAACTGACGAAGCTGGCGCAGGCGATCGTCCACGGGCCCAAGTTGCTGATTCTCGACGAGCCGACGAATGGGCTCGATCCTTCGGCGCGACAGCGCATGGTCCGCATGGTCCGCGAGATTCGAGATGGTCGAGAAATGCGGATCGTTCTGTGCTCCCATCTTTTGCGCGATGTCGAAGACACTTGTGATGAAGTGCTGATTCTCAAGCAGGGGCAGATTGCGCATTACTCCAATCTCGATGAGGAGCGGCGCTCTAACAAACGATTTGTCGAACTCGAGACTTACGGAGCTAACGGTGACTTCACGGCGGCTATCGAGAAGCTGGGTTGTGAGTGCGCAGTTGCTGCAAACCGCATGAAGATGGTGCTGGCGGATGGAGTTGAAACCCGCGATATCTTCCGGATCGCTGCCGAGCAGCAGGTGCGTATCCGCCGTCTGAATTTCCGGCGTGACACGCTGGAAGACATTTTCCTGAAGGCGATGGAAAGTTGAACTGCAGCTAGCGAGGAGTAGGATGGCAGTTTACAGGCGCAACTATCGACCGTATTCCGGCGCGAAGACTCCTGAGTGGTCGCGGTTTCTTGTCCTGTTCCGGTATTCCCGTCGGAATCTCTTTCGCTCGAAGGTCCAGACTGGTTTCTTCGTACTCTGCTTTTTTTATCCGATTGCTTGCCTGGTGATGATTTACCTTGCGCATAGCGCCAGTTTCCTTGCGAAGTTGGGCGTGCCCAGCCAGCTCATTTCGATCGACAACATGTTCTTCTTCCGGTACATGAGCGTACAGGGCGTGCTGTCGTTTCTGATGACTGCATTTGCGGGACCCGGCCTGATTTCGCCTGATCTGGCGAACGGCGCCTTGCCATTGTATTTTTGCCGCCCCTTCTCGCGCGTCGAATACATCCTGGGAAAATCATCCGTGCTCGGCATTCTGCTTTCGCAAATCACCTGGATACCCGGATTGATTCTGTTTACGATTCAGGCCAGCTTCGCGGGGGCGAGCTGGACCTGGAACAACTTGTGGATTGCCGGAAGTCTCGTGGTCGCCTCTCTCATCTGGATCTCAATTCTCTCGCTGTTGGCCATGGCGCTTTCCGCGTGGGTCAAATGGAGAATTGTCGCCGGCGCTCTGCTGCTCTCGGTGATGTTCTTTGGTGCAGGCTTCGCGCAGGCGATCAACGCCGTTATGCACACCGATTCTGGCCATTTCGTCGATGTAGCCTACCTTATGGCGGCGGTTTGGATAGGCCTCTTCAAGGTTGAAGCGGAGAATTCCATTACCGCATTCCCGGCCTTGATTGCTCTCCTCGTGTACTGCTGCATCTGCCTTTGGCTCCTCATGCGCAAGGTACGAGCCTACGAGGTGATTCGGTGAGCAACCGCATCGTCTTCGAGGATGTTTCGAAGTTCTACGGCGAAATTCTGGGCGTGAACCGCGTCAATCTCTCCATTCCGCCAGGCATCACTAGCCTCGTCGGCCCTAACGGTTCAGGCAAGACCACGCTCATGAACCTGATGACCGGCCTGGTGAAGCCATCCCGCGGCCGCATTGAAGTGCTCGGCTACCCGACCGACGACGCCGAGAACCTGTTCAAGTTTGTCGGCTACTCCACGCAATTCGACGCCTTCCCAAAAGGCCTCACCGGATTTCAGTTCATTTACTCTTATCTCTGCCTTTCTGGCATGCCACTGCAACATGCTGAACGCACCGCCTGGCAAGCGATCGAGCGCGTCAATATGGTCGATGCCGCCTCGCGAAAAGTTGCCGCCTACAGTAAAGGGATGCGCCAGAGAATCCGGCTCGCACAGGCCCTGGCCCACAATCCCAGAGTACTAGTTCTCGATGAGCCGCTGAATGGTCTCGACCCGCTGGCGCGATCGGAGATGATCGCGCTCTTTCGCGCGTCGGCCGCGGAGGGCTCCTACGTCATTATTTCCAGCCACATCCTGCACGAGGTCGATGTGATATCGGATCAGGTCATCCTTCTGAGTAATGGATACGTAGTGGCAGAAGGTCAGATCCAGAGTGTCCGCAACGAAATTCAGGAGCATCCCACGCAAATCCTGATTCGTTGCGATCGACCAAGGGAGCTTGCGGCGAAATTGTTCGAGTCGGAATACACGATCGAGGCTTCCATCCACAACGACGGGCGAGGTTTGCTCTTGAAAACTCGCGATGCCGACCGCTTCTATCTGGCTTTGAATCAGTTCGCTCTGAACGGCATTCAAATCGAATCCATCGCTCCGGCGGACGACGACGTTCTTTCCGTGTATGAGTACCTGATCGGCAATGAAGAGGTTGTCCGATGACGCGACTCTGGTGGACACAGGTCAAAGCGGTGATTCGTCTGGAACTGAAAAAGACGTTCTTTGCCAAACGCGGTTTGTGGATTTACGTGGTTGCTGCGTTACCTGTCTTGCTCTTCATTGCCTACGCGGTGGCGATGTCCAGCGAGCAGCATCAAACCGCAAAGATCGCACGGGATGGCGAAAAACGGCTGGCATATCAAGACCTGGTCGCGATCAAATCAGGGATGACGAAGGAGGAAGTAACAGCAATTCTCGGAAAGCCGCCGCTGAGTTTTCACTGGAATGAGCGTCGCCCGATAGGCCCAGACTCCACCGTGGAGATCCTTCACGAAGATCTGCACTACTCTGACGGGGAGAACGATTTATACCTGGGCCTGGCGAACGGCAAAGTGCAAAGCATCAATATTCACGCGTCCTACAATCTCGGCGACGATGCAGTCATGTTCGCCGGCGTATTCCAATTCTTCTTTTTGCGCCTGGCAATATTCTTTGGCTGTCTCGGAATTTTCATGAACTTATTCCGGGGTGAGGTCCTGGACCGGAGTCTGCATTTCTATTTCCTGGCGCCGATCCGTCGTGAAGTGCTAATGGCGGGAAAATTTCTCGCTGGATTGTTGGCGACTTGTACGATTTTTATCACCAGCGAATTGCTTCAAACCGCCGCTTTCCTCTGGCATTTCAATCCCCAAACACGCGATCTGTACCTCTACCACAATCACGGGCTCGAACATGCCGCGGTGTATGTGGGAGTCACATTTCTGGCCTGCATCGGATATGGCGCTTTCTTCCTGGTCGCTGGAATGCTGTTCCGGAACCCGATCATTCCGGCCGCAGCCGTATTGATCTGGGAAGGAATTAATCCGTTCCTGCCGGCGCTGTTGAAACAGTTCAGCGTGATCTACTACTTGAAATCGCTCTGCCCGGTGGAAATTCCAGTCTCGCCCGGTACGCCCGGTCTGTTCGCGCTACTCATCTCCAATGCTGACCCCGTGTCGCCGCCCTTCGCGATTCTCGGAATCCTCGTGGTCGCGCTGTTGGCGCTATTCGTGTCGAGTGTTCAGGTTCGGCGGATGGAGATCAACTACACCACTGAGTAGCGAATTAGGTCTCTATACTCTCTTCCTTTAAGGGCTACCAAAGCCTGCTCTGCAGAACACAGAACAGCGTGATCTCAATCACAGATAAACAAAGCTGTCGAGACCCAACATAGAGTGCTCGGTGCCAAGTCGCCCGATTCGGGCGGGCAGGGAAGATTCTGTTGGCTCCGATCCGCAGTTGAGGAACCCTCGTGCGTCTTCCTAAACCAACACGGCTGCGCCTTTATTCTCAGATATTCTTCTTCGCGCTATTTCTTATTCTCCTGCTTCGCACGGAATTCCACGGATCGTTCCGCAATTCGGCAAGCGAAATCAGGATTCCTTATCCCGTCGGTCTGTTCTTCCAACTCGATCCCCTCGTCGCTCTATCGAACGCAGTGGCGGGCCACGCACTGTATCGAGGGCTGCTCTGGTGCTTGCTGATCCTGATCCCGACGATGTTTATCGGGCGCTTTTTTTGTGGGTGGATATGCCCGCTGGGATCAGTTCAGCACTTTTTCAGCAGTCTGAAATCCGAGCGAAAAAGAGGAAAGCAGCTTCTGGAATCGAACCGCTACAAGCGCTGGCAGACCACAAAGTATTACATCCTCGCCACCTCGCTGGTGGCGGCCCTTCTCGGCACGGGTGTGATCGGCTGGCTCGATCCATTTTCGTTTCTCGTGCGCTCCATCGGCCTCTCGATCTTGCCGGCTACAAACTACGCATTGCAGGCAGCGTTGGGAACACTAGAGCACAGCCGGTTTGCATTTGTTCAGACGATCGGTGGTGCGCTGCACTTCATCCTGGGCTCATTGCTGCTCAGTTTCAAGCAACCTTATTTCCGTCAGGGGTTCTGGCTAGGGCTAATCTTCCTCTTTGTTTTGGCGCTAAACTTTCGCGTTACCCGGTTCTGGTGCCGGGCGCTTTGCCCGCTGGGAGCCTTGCTCGGGATTGTGTCCCGCTGGTCGGTACTGGGGCTCGTCAAGAATCCTGAACATTGCAACGACTGTAATCGTTGTTTGCTGCGGTGCCAGGGAGGAGACGATCCCATCGGGGGCGTTCCCTGGCGGCAGCCCGAATGTCATTTGTGCCTGAACTGCGTGGACGAGTGTCCCGAACACGGGTTGCAGTTCAAATTGTTTACTGCTCAGAAGGCAGCGGGCACGAATCTGCAAAGGCGCAAGGTCTTGACCGGGCTGGCGGCTGGAGCGGCATTGGTTCCCCTGATGCGCAGCACTCCAGGCTTCGCAGCGGAGAAACATGAGCGCTTACTGCGGCCGCCAGGATCCGTCGATGAAGAGTTCTTCTTGTCACGCTGCATCCGTTGTGGCGAGTGCATGAAAGTTTGCCCCAACAACGCTCTTCAGCCGGCTCTCACCGAGGCTGGCGTCGAAGGACTATGGACCCCGGTTCTAGTACCGCGGCTGGGCTATTGCGAGACCAGTTGCGTCCTGTGTTCGCAGGTTTGTCCAACGGGCGCAATCTGGGAGATCACGGCTAAAGAAAAAGGATGGTCAGTAGATGTCTCAAGCGCTGCAAAGCCCGTGCGGTTGGGAACGGCTTTTTTTGATCGCAGCCGTTGTCTGCCTTGGGCAATGGCCACCGACTGCATAGTGTGTGAGGAGTGGTGTCGGACTTCTCCGAAGGCGGTGTACCTACGCCCCGCAGAGGTGATCGATGCCGCGGGGAACGTGAAGCAGGTGAAGCAACCTTATCTTGATCCGTCGAAGTGTGTGGGCTGCGGCGCGTGTGAACACGCCTGCCCTGTGCAAGACCGTCCAGCGGTTTATGTCACGAGCGTCGGAGAAAGCCGCTCGCGCGGCAATCAGATCCTGCTGAATCGAAGGAAAGCGTAGAGGTTTATGCAAGACGACAAAAATACGCTAAACCGTCGAGACGCGTTGATCAAGCTGCTGTGCGCCGCCGGTGCTGGTGCGGGAGCTGCCGGACTTGGCGTATGGCTTAGCCGGAACAGTCTGCGGCCCGAGGTCGCTCTGGCGACGACCGCCAGACATGGTCACGGAGTGCCGGCTGATCCAGCACTGCCCGAAATGGCGATCATTCAAGGCGACGATCCGGCGTTGCTGGCACGCCAGGCGGTCGAAGAACTAGGAGGGATGCGCCGGTTCGTGAGCCGCGGTGACATTGTGCTCGTGAAACCGAACATCGGGTGGGATCGAACTCCAGAACAGGCAGCGAACACAAATCCGGATGTCGTAGCCGAGATTGTCCGCCAATGCCTCGGTGCAGGAGCGAAACGCGTCATCGTAACTGATGTGAGCTGCAACGAGGCGCGCCGTTGCTTTCAGCGGTCCGGCATCGCTGAGGCCGCGCAACGGGTCGGAGCGGAGATTATCTTGCCCGACCCCTCACGGTTCAAAGATGTCGACCTCAAGGGAGAAGTCCTGCGAGAGTGGCAGATATTCGATCCTTTCCTCAATGTCGACAAGGTCATCAACGTACCGATCGCCAAACACCACGCACTCACGGGCGCAACTCTTGGAATGAAGAACTGGTATGGAATGCTAGGAGGCCAACGTAACCAGCTCCATCAGAAGATTCACGAAAGCCTTGTGGATCTTGCGGACTTTGTTCGTCCCACACTGACCGTGATTGATTGTTACAGGATATTGGCGCGCAATGGTCCGACCGGCGGGAATCTAGACGACGTCCTGCTCAAGAAGACCTTGGTTGCGTCCACTGATCCAGTCGCGGTTGATGCCTACGTTGCGAAGGCTTATTGGAATCTGGACGTCGATGCGCTTCCTTACCTGAAACTCGCGGCGAGACGTGGATTAGGAAGCTACGAATTCGAAAAGGTTCGGACGCGAATTAAGAGCTTGTAGATCTCCCGCAGAAAAAACTCTGGCCTCAGGCAGTCAGTCTTCCGACTGCCCGAGGCCATCTAACGCGGCAGAGCGCAGCGCATGTCACTGGTAAGTGAAGTTCAGCTTGTCCACGTACACGGTGTAGGGAGTTTGCTTGGAATTTCCATCCATCTGATAATTGACCGTGATTCCATACCAGCCAGGCGCTGAGAACGGGCTATAGGTCCAATTCAAAACGTGGGTCTGCCCGTTCAGAGTGATCGATTGATAGGTCAACTTGTTGTCTGAAGTCCGTTGCGCCTGAATGACCAGGTGGTTCCAGGAGTTGTTGAGCGGATTGCATGCAATGCCTGTCGGGACCCACTTCACGCTGTTCCAGACATCCCACTCATTGCCGCCGCCAACGCGGCATTCGGTACCCCAGGTGAAGCCCATGCCGCCGAAGAACTGGTTGATATCGAACTCGAGCGCCTGCGACGCGCCAAGATTGCTGCCAAAGAAGTACACGTCATAGGTGAAATTGTGCAGTGTGGGCACCAGCGTGTGACTGGTGTCCGGGAGTCCCTGAGAGGAGAGGTCACCAATCAAGTGATTGTTCCAAAGCACATCAGTGTAGGCTTCGGAGCCGCCGATGTTGTACTGGGTTGCATTGCCCGAAATCGTAGGAGTCTTGATTCCCTGGTACGTCGCCCAGGTCGTCTGCGGCCCGCTGGGGGTGCACCACGTGCAGTCTCCATAATTGGGAGGCTGTTGCGCGTAGGAATGCCATCCCCCGCTACTATGCACGTTCCAGAAGGTTTTCCCCGAAGAACCAACGGTAATTGTGACCGGTGCAGTTGCCGCCCCGCCGCAGTGATCCCATTCCTGGACAGTTGTATGGTAAGTTCCGGGGCTGAGCGAAAGGCTGTGGTTCAAACTCGCACCGCCGACCACATAGGCCAGTTGAGAAGGAGCGGTATAAATTCCCATCGATGCCACCCCTTTGGAGCAGGTAGTCGTTGCGGTGGCAACGAAATTTACGGGCGACCCGACGCTACTGTTGCTTGAGGGGGATACGAGGTGAACACCAGACCCCGACTGCACGGTGATCTTCACACCGGCTGTGGATGCCCCACCGCAGTGGTCCCACGCTACAACAACCGCATTATAGGTACCGGGGTTCAGATTAATGTTTGTATTCAGGTTGGAACCACCGACTGTATATACCAGCCAATTGGCGGAGGGGTAGACCCCCATTGAGGCGACACCTTTTGAGCACGAGGTGCTCGCTGTCGCCACAAACTTGACGCTCGTACCCACCGTGCTCCCATTCGAGGGGTTCGACACAGTGACCCCTGCAAAGGTTGATGTGGCAGCGAAAAAAACGAGTACGAAGGCCGTTGGAATCAGGGCATGCTTCTGCATTTGAACTATTTTCTCCGGTTGGGATTCTTTGGTCTGGGACCGGTAATGCTGGATAAAGCTATATAACTCAGAGGGATACGCCGGTCTGGCAGGAATACCCTCGATCGTCTGAAACTGCCCACCCGCCTCCGAGCGAACCTTGGGACATAAGTGGACTTATTAAGCGGAGGGGATCAATCTATACAGGCTTCACCGGAGAGTCAAAGGGAAAATGCGGTATTGCATGTCTGTCACGAATCGTAAGGGCTAAGCCCAAAGATCGCACGCTGGGCTAGTTTCCGGGTGCCGGGCAACGTCAAAACCAACACACGCAACTAATAAATTAGTTGACGTTTGGCAATCTGGCACGTCGAACCAATAGCGCACAAGGAGGGGCATTTTGGCGCGTAGCAAGTCCGCAACCCTGACCGAGGCCGAGTTGCGCATAATGAACGTGCTGTGGGACAAGGGGCCGTCGACCGTTCACGAGGTGCTGCAGTCTCTCCCGCCGAAACCGAATCTGGCTTACAACTCGGTGCTCACGATTATTCGGATTTTGGAGACGAAAGGTTACGTGAAGCACGTGAAAGACAAGCGTGCTCACATTTATATGTCCAAGATCGACCGTGAGGACGCAACCCGCTTTGAAGTCCGGCATCTGGTCAGCCGATTTTTCGGAAACTCCCATGAACGCCTGCTGCTGAATATTCTGGAAGAAAGCAGTATCGATGCCGAGGAACTGGCGCGTATGCGTGAATTGCTGGAAAGGGCCAAATAACGAAATCTATGAGCGCAAGCCTCAACACAATGGCAGAATTCCTCTCGCTTCGGTTGCTCGACTCCCTGATTGAGGGGAGTGTTATCTGCCTGTGCGCCGTGCTTATCTTGCGTCTTGTCCCACGGCAGAACGCGGCCACTCGATTTGTGGTGTGGTTCTCGGCCTTAGTGGCCGTTGCGTTTTTGCCATGGGTCAACGGAACATGGCTGTACACGGGCGTTGCGAATACCGCCGCGGGACACGCCGCCATTGCCTTGCCGAAATCCTGGGCAAACTACTTCCTGGCGGGGTGGGGGATCCTTGCGCTCTGGTTCTCTCTCAGACTGGGCCGCGCGATCTGGCATTTGAATGCGTTGCGAAAAAGCTGCATCCCTGTTGAGCCCTCTGAACTCGACCCGGTCTTGCAACGCACCCTTCAACATCATGGTGGCAGGCGGCAGATAGCTCTTTGCACTTCGGAGCAAGTACGAGTCGCTACAGCTGTCGGGCTAGTGAAGCCCGCGGTCGTGATGCCGCGTTTACTGATGTGTGAGCTTTCGCCCGGCGAACTGAATCAGGTTGTTCTACACGAACTCGCGCACTTCCGGCGATGGGACGACTGGACCAATCTGGTCCAGCAAGCTCTCACAGCGCTTCTGTTCTTTCACCCAGCCGTGTGGTGGATTGAGAAGAAACTCGGTCTCGAGAGGGAGATGGCGTGCGATGATGCGGTTCTTGCGGAGACCGCCAGTCCGCGTGCGTACGCCGAGTGTCTAGCGCGCCTGGCAGAAAAGACTTTCGTGAGCCGGAGTGTCGGGCTCGCACAGTCGGTATTGGGCAAGGTTCGTCAAACGTCAACTCGGGTCGCTCGAATTCTGGACGTGAACAGGCCAGAGCCGGGCACGCATACGTCACGGCTAGCAGTGTCGCTGGTGGCAGTTCTTGCAATGGCGTGCGCAGTTGTCTACTCGAAGAGTCCCAAGCTGGTAGGTTTTGAGAGATCTCCACGGGCGGAGGGGTACCAGACCGCACGTTCTTCGGTGACTCCTTCCGTGCCACGCATGGAACGGATTGCTGCGTTGACAGTGACTCCGGCGAAGCTGACCGAGAGGTTCATGACTCGCAAGATCAAGACGAAGACTGCGAACGCAGTGGGAACCGCTGCTTTGCACTCCAAGTCTCCCAAAGCGACAGAGGAATCGCTGGTCGATCTGACCGGGTCCGCTACCAGGCGGGTTCCATATACGGAGACTTTCTGGATTGTGGTCGAGAGCAGCGGCTCGAATCGCGAGCAACAGCAGGTTCACCAAATTCAGATGTGGCGTGTGACGGTTGTCAGAAGTGTGACTAGCGCACCCCCTAGTCCGCTCCCCAGCAAAGAAACGTAAATCAGGGGTTTTGGTTTCATGGGGATGTTCGTCCCCAATTAGTAACTAATGAATTAGTTGTAAACATTTGGAGGATGAAAGTCATGGATGTTCGAAAGTGGAAGGAAAACGCAAGGACTTGGATGCGGCAATTGGTGGCGCCTGTGCTGGCGCTCGCTCTCGTCGCGTCGTTCGTAACTTATGAATTCGTCAAGCCCGCCGCTGCAAGTGCTCCCAAAGCCGCTCCGGCAGCAGCGCCGCTTGATGTAGATAGTGTCGGCGCGCTCCTGGCTCTGGACAAAGCCATGGAAACGTTGGCGGCACGCGTGACGCCAGCGGTCGTCAATGTGACGGTCACGTCGAAGGCCACGGCTGAAAATGCCAATGGGCAAATGCCAGAAGATATGCAACAGTTCTTCGGGCAATCGAACCCTTTCGGACAGTTCTTTGGACCGCGTGGGCGCCGTCAGCCGCAGATCGAACATGGAATGGGCAGTGGCGTCGTGATCTCTCCTGACGGATATATCGTCACCAACAATCACGTGGTCGATGGAGCCGTCGATATCCGCGTTACGACCAGCAATCGCCGAGTCCTCAAGGCCAAGCTCATCGGAACCGATCCGCTGACCGACCTCGCCGTACTGAAGGTCAATGCACCGGAGCTGGCCAGTGCGCCTTGGGGTGATTCCAAGGAAGTGCGGCCCGGTCAGACGGTGCTTGCGTTCGGTAATCCCTACGGATTCCGCTTCACCGTGACACGCGGCATTGTCAGTGCTGTGAACCGCGCGAACCCTGATCCCTCGAACCCGAGCAAGCCTGGAGAATTCATCCAGACCGACGCTGCGATCAATCCGGGCAACTCCGGCGGACCGCTGGTCAATGCCCGCGGTGAAGTTGTGGGAATCAACACCTTCCTGATTTCCCCATCGGGTACATTCTCAGGAATGGGATTCGCGATTCCCACCCAAATCGTCAGGCCGACGGTGGAAACTCTGATTCGGGATGGCAAAGTCCGTCATGGACGCATGGGCATTGGTATCGCTGATGTCACACCGGAAAATGCGAAGTTCTTCGGCGACAAAGCTGCCATGGGAGGCGTCGTGACCCAGGTGGAAGCCGACTCGCCGGCCGCCAAAGCAGGCCTGCAAATTGGAGACGTAATCACGGAGATCGACGGTCACAAAGTGAATGACGCCGGAGAACTCCAGGTCATGGTGGGACAGAAACAGCCCGGAACGAAAATCGACCTCACCCTTCTCCGCGACGGCAAGACGATGACGCTTCCGGTCACGCTGGAGGAACTGGGTAGCCGAAATACCGAAGGAAAGAGCGATGCCGGTGAAAGCAACGGCAAGATGCGTTGGGGAATCGGACTCGGCGACCTCACTCCGGACCTGCGCGATCAGCTTCAGGCGCCGCGTGACCTCCATGGCGCCGTGATCGAGCAGGTACAGCCCGGAAGTCCTGCAGACAACGCGGGATTGCAGCAGGGCGACATCATTCTCGAGGTGAACCGCCACAAGGTTCAGTCGGCGAGTGAGGTCCAGCGGGCCCTTTCGAATGTGAGCAAAGGGGAAGATGCTCTTGTGCTGGTGTGGTCCAACGGTGGCAATTCGTTCCGAGTATTGCACTCTGGGGAAGGCGCCTAGAACCGCACTCGAACCATAAACAAGAAGTCCCGGCCCGGTGGCCGGGACTTCCTGTTTCTTTCCGCTCCGGGTCAAGCTACGATGCACGGCGCTGGCGATTCAAACTCTCGTTCTCGTCTTCTTCCGTGCCTTGCCCGCCCTTTTTCTGGGGGTTCTGTCCGCTCTGCTGCCCGCCGGTCTGACCTTGTCCATGCTGACCGGACTGGCTGCCATGTTGACCAGACTGTCCGCTTTGACCTGTTTGTCCACCTTGCTGCCGGTTTTTCTCCATATCGTCTGCCATTAGTACCCTCCTATGGATGCGCGTCGCAGCGCACTCAATGATTTGAATCCACTGCTCCTTAGTTGCTAACCCCCGGCCTAGGGTTGGGAAATCGTCGGGGCTTCATAGAAACAGCCAGAATCGTCAGGGTATTTCCGTGATCTGAATTGAGGGCGCTTCGGAAGGAGCCACTGACTTAAGCCGCTCCAATTCCTCGCGTGTCTTTTCCCACGCGGCTGCCTTCTTTTTGGTAGCAATGGGCGCATTCTCGTCACGGTAGTACGTAAGGATGACCTGCCGCAGGTCGGGAGTGAGCTCACGAAAGTCATCCCGAGCCAGATAGTCGAGCAACCGCGCGTGTGCTTCGTCGGAGAGTGGGTATTCACCAGCATGCGTCATGTGCCCCGTGTCAAAGTCCGTGTTGGGCAGGTGAAGATCTTTCTTTCTCACCTCGACCAGTAAAGTACGATAGTTGTCGAGAGTTCGATTCACGCTGGCAATATACAAGTCCTCAGTCTTGCGAGTCGGGATTGTAAAGTCGAGCGCTTTAAAAGGCCCTACCTTCGGGACAAACTTTAAGAAAAATGCCAATATGCGGGTGCCGGTTCCGGGCCGCCGGTATCCCTTTCCCCATTCGCGCTGGTAGTTTGCGCGAGACAGATAGTACCGAAACTTCCGCGAATTAAAATTGGGGGTTTCCGCAACCAACTCCTTCTTTCTCGCAACCAGCGCGACGCGGGTCATCTCCGGGATTATCTTGCTGATCGCTCGCCGGAAAGTTCCAATTGCCAGGTCTTCATTCGAGATCACCGTACTTAGAGGAACACCGTAGGTGTCCAGAAACGCACGCTCCAGCACCGGTTTTGAAATTTCAAAACCGATAAAGTCGTGGTAGCGATCCGACGTGTAGTTGTTTTTGGCCACTTGCGTCATGTCGAATCCGAACTCCATTCGGATGTGCGCTTTCGGATTATCCGCATACGTAACCGTATTGCCATATTTTGCGCGCAGCTTCGGAAACAGCTGGGCAACCGATTCGTTGATGGCCGGATGGCCCATGTTGTCAGACGAGTAGTGCGCGAGCGCGCCCAGAGCGAATGCATACTCGTTCAGATCGCTGGACTCATTAACGAGATTTACGATGAAATCACCGCTGCGGACGTAATGCGTGAGATCGCTGAAGAACTTGTTCCCAAAAGGATAGTACCCCATGTCTTGGACCAACGATCCCCCGTAAGCGAATGCGTGTGCTTTTCTAAGATCATCCGAGTTCGCAGTGGGGAATCGCTTCGTCAGCAGCGGTTCAATATCGTCCTTCCAAAGCAGATCGACAACCTGTTCATGGGTGAGAACTGAGTAGGCGCCGCAACCAGCCGGGAGTCCGACCAGCAGTGCAAGAGCGATGGCTGTCCTCAACCCACGCTGCGACAAATTTGTCATAAAGATCGATTCAACGCCTCGAATTGGAAACCGTGACTGGGGCCACAATCACAAAATGGGGCCACAATCACAAAATAATGATCTCCTTCTCCCGCTAGAAGGGCCAATGGGGTCTCTAGTTAGTTGCAAACAGGAATCCAAGGTTGGTCAAGTTGTTGGAAATGCGGAATCGGGGGCAGCTCTTGGTCAGGTTTGTCCAACGCTCCGATACAGACACAATTCCCTGCAGATACCAATTTCTCGTTACTGACAGTCGTCAAGCAGGGGGCTAGCGTAAACGATAGAGTTCGATGGCTTCGCGGCAGACACCCGTCGGGCCGTTGAGCCTGTAACGTCATCAGGATGAAGGAGAGATCATGAGCATTTGGACAGTGTTATTCATCATTTTGCTGATCGCGTGGCTGGGCGGTTTCACGGTGTTTCACGTTGCCTCTGGACTGATTCACTTGCTATTGGTGTTCGCGATCATCTCCCTTATTTTGCATTTCGTTATGGGCAGAAGTGCCGCTTGACGCCATATCCCTGGACTGCGTCTGATTCCGCGCGTCGACGCACTCATATACAGGAATTACCTTAGGGATTCCCGTGCCTGATCATGGTCCAATCGCCGTTGAGTGCGCGAAACACTGCGCGCTTGATTGCGCATAGGGCCCAATTTCCCCATACCCGTCGAATTCTTCCGTTTGGGCGAGGACGTGTTGATGGCCGGGCTTTGTTCCGACCGATTGGGAATGAGGTCGCTTGCGTGTCTTTTTTAGGCCTGGGGAGATTCGAAGATGAAGAGGTCAACCCTCAACGGCGCTGTGTCCGCCCCCAACGAGGCAATTACATCCCTCCCGAAGAACAATGGAAAACCCAAGTCCCCCGATGATTCTCTTGACCTCAATGTGATTCTCGCTGCGCTGCAGAGAATGCGTAATGGAGACTTCACCGTGCGCCTTCCGGGCACGTGGGTCGGACTGCCGGGCAAAATCGCCGATACTTTCAACGACATCGTTGCAGCGAACCAACATATGGCCCAAGAGCTAAAGCGAGTGGGCCACGTGGTCGGAAAGCAGGGCAAGACTCGGGAGAGAACCCGCTTTCACGAATCCAGGGGCGCCTGGGGTGAGATGGAGGTCTCGGTCAACACGCTGGTCGAGGACCTGCTGCGCCCAACAGCAGAAGTCACGCGCGCCATCGCGGCCGTGGCCCAGGGCGACTTGACTCAAACTGTTCGTCTGGACGTGGATGGCCGTCCGCTGGAAGGCGAATTTTTGCGTTCTGCCAATCTCGTCAACACAATGATTCAGCAGCTCGGCGTGTTCACCGCCGAGGTGACTCGCGTCGCCCGCGAAGTGGGAACCGAAGGCAAACTCGGCGGCCAGGCGCAGGTTCCCGACGTTGCGGGTACGTGGAAAGACCTCACAGACAATGTGAACCTGATGGCCAGCAACCTTACTGGTCAGGTGCGTAACATCGCCGAAGTCGCCACCGCCGTGGCGAGTGGTGATTTGTCCCGCAAGATTACGGTCGACGTTCGCGGCGAGATTCTGCAGCTCAAAGAGGCCATCAACACGATGGTGGATCAGCTGCGCTCGTTCGCGTCGGAAGTCACGCGTGTGGCGCGAGAAGTCGGAACGGATGGAAAACTTGGCGGACAAGCGGTGGTACCCGGAGTGGCCGGCACGTGGAAAGATTTGACGGACTCGGTGAACGCGATGGCTGGCAACCTTACCGCTCAAGTCCGAAACATCGCTGAAGTTACGACCGCTGTTGCCCGCGGAGACTTGTCCCGCAAGATCACGGTCGATGTGAAAGGAGAAATTCTCGAACTGAAGGACACCATCAACACGATGGTGGACCAGCTCAATGCGTTCGCCGGTGAAGTGACGCGCGTCGCCCGCGAAGTGGGTACGGAAGGCAAACTTGGCGGCCAGGCGCAGGTGTTCGGCGTTGGCGGTACCTGGAAAGACCTTACGGACAACGTAAACTTCATGGCCAGCAACCTGACGGGCCAGGTTCGGAACATCGCGGAAGTGGCGACCGCCATCGCCAGCGGCGATTTGTCCCGCAAGATCACGGTCGACGTGCGCGGCGAAATCCTGCAACTCAAGGAAACGCTCAACACGATGGTGGATCAACTCAACCGGTTCGCTGGCGAAGTAACGCGCGTGGCCCGCGAAGTCGGTACGGAAGGGCGCTTAGGCGGTCAGGCGAACGTTCCGGGTGTCGCTGGCACGTGGAAAGATCTGACTGACTCGGTCAACTCTATGGCCGGCAACCTCACCGGCCAGGTACGAAACATCGCCGAAGTGACCACCGCCGTTGCTCGCGGCGATCTGTCGCGCAAGATCACGGTCGACGTAAAAGGCGAAATTCTCGAACTCAAGAACACCATCAATACGATGGTGGACCAGCTCAACGCGTTTGCTGGCGAAGTGACGCGTGTGGCTCGCGAAGTCGGTACGGAAGGGAAACTCGGTGGCCAGGCGCAGGTGCCCGGTGTCGCGGGTACGTGGAAGGATCTTACCGACAACGTCAACTTCATGGCCAGCAACCTCACCGGCCAGGTGCGAAACATCGCCGAAGTAGCGACCGCTGTGGCCCGCGGCGACCTTTCACGCAAAATCACGGTCGACGTCAAAGGCGAAATTCTCGAACTCAAAGACACCATCAACACGATGGTGGATCAGCTGCGCTCGTTCGCGTCTGAAGTCACACGAGTGGCCCGCGAAGTCGGAACCGACGGAAAGCTCGGCGGCCAGGCGCTCGTGCCCGGTGTAGGCGGAACGTGGAAAGATCTAACCGATTCCGTCAACTCCATGGCCAGCAACTTGACTGGCCAGGTGCGAAATATCGCCGAGGTTTCGACGGCCATCGCCAGCGGTGACCTGTCGAAGAAGATCACGGTAAACGTCAGCGGTGAAATCCTGCTACTGAAAGAGACCATCAACACGATGGTGGACCAGCTGAACGCATTCGCCGCTGAAGTAACGCGCGTGGCCCGCGAAGTCGGCACGGAAGGAAAGCTTGGCGGACAAGCGCAGGTGCCCGGTGTCGCCGGAACCTGGAAAGATCTCACCGACTCGGTGAACTCGATGGCCGGGAACCTGACGGCACAAGTGCGGAATATTGCTGAGGTGACCACCGCCGTCGCTCGCGGAGACCTGTCTCGCAAAATTACTGTCGACGTGAAAGGCGAAATCCTGGAACTTAAGAACACCATCAACACGATGGTGGACCAGCTTAACGCGTTTGCCGGCGAAGTAACGCGCGTAGCGCGCGAGGTGGGAACCGAAGGCCGACTCGGCGGACAGGCGAACGTGCCCGGAGTCGCCGGCACCTGGAAGGACCTCACGGATAACGTAAATTTCATGGCCAGCAACCTGACTGGCCAGGTACGAAATATCGCCGAGGTCGCGACAGCGATTGCCAGCGGTGATTTGTCGCGCAAGATCACAGTCGACGTGCGCGGCGAAATCCTGCAGCTCAAGGAGACGCTGAACACGATGGTGGAGCAGTTGCGCTCGTTCGCTGCCGAAGTGACGCGCGTGGCTCGCGAAGTGGGCTCCGAGGGCCGGCTCGGTGGACAAGCTAACGTTCCGGGTGTCGCTGGAACCTGGAAGGATCTGACGGACTCAGTCAACGCCATGGCCGGCAATTTGACCGCCCAAGTCCGAAACATCGCCGAAGTGACGACAGCCGTGGCCCGTGGCGATCTTTCTCGCAAGATCACGGTCGATGTGAAGGGTGAAATTCTTGAATTGAAGAACACCATCAACACGATGGTGGACCAGCTCAATGCGTTCGCCGCCGAGGTGACCCGCGTAGGACGCGAGGTTGGCACCGACGGGAAACTCGGAGGTCAGGCGCAGGTGCCGGGAGTCGCCGGCATTTGGAAGGATCTCACCGACAACGTTAACGTCATGGCTGTAAACCTCACCGAACAGGTGCGCGGCATCGCCAAAGTCGTTACTGCCGTTGCCAACGGCGACCTTGGGCAGAAGTTGACCGTGAATGCCAAGGGCGAGATTGCAGCTTTGGCCGAAACCATCAACAACATGACGGGCACGCTTGCCACGTTTGCCGACCAGGTGACCACCGTCGCCCGCGAAGTCGGTGTGGAAGGGCGTCTCGGAGGACAGGCAAACGTGCCAGGCGCCGCAGGCACATGGAAGGACCTCACAGGAAACGTCAATCTTCTCGCCGACAACCTGACGAACCAGGTCCGAGCCATTGCCGAAGTCGCCACGGCTGTCACCAAGGGCGATCTCACGCGTTCCATTCAGGTCGAAGCGAGCGGCGAAGTCGCAGAGTTGAAAGACAACATCAACACGATGATCGACAACTTGCGACTCACGACGGATCGCAATACTGAGCAAGACTGGCTGAAGACGAACCTTGCTCGCTTCACTGGCATGCTTCAGGGGCAGCGTGATCTGGCTACGGTGGGCCGCATGTTGCTCTCCGAGTTGGCTCCGCTTGTGAACGCGCAACAAGGCGTGATCTATCAGATGGAAACAGAGGAATCGGCTGGCCTGGTGTTGTTGTCAGCGTTCGCCGACGATGGCGAAAACGGCCATCTTCGCCAGTTGAAGATTGGCGACGGGCTGGTCGGACAAGTTGCGTCAGAAAAACGGCGCATGTTGATCACAGATCTCCCCGACAAGACCGTTCCGATTCGTTCAGGTCTCTTTGCATCGGTTCCGAGAAACGTCATCGTACTGCCGGTGTTGTTCGAAGATCGCGTCAAGGCAGTTATCGAATTGGCGTCTCTAAGCTCCTTCACGGCCTCGCATTTGGCTTTTCTCGAGCAATTGACGGCCAGCATTGGCATCGTGTTGAACAGTATCGAAGCCACGATGCAGACAGAAGGCCTTCTCAAACAATCGCAGCAACTGGCGGCGGAGCTGCAAACTCAGCAAAAGGAATTGCAGCAGACCAACGAGCAGCTCGCCCAAAAAGCGCAACAGCTTGCGGAACAGAACGTGGAAGTCGAACGCAAGAATCAGGAAATCGAGCAGGCTCGACGGGCTTTGGAAGAAAAAGCAAAAGAACTTGCACTCACTTCCAAGTACAAATCTGAATTCCTTGCCAACATGTCGCACGAGTTGCGGACACCGCTGAACTCGATTTTGGTGCTGGGGCAGCAGCTCAGTGAGAACCCAGATCACAATCTGACGCCAAAACAGGTGGAGTTCGCCCGCACGATCCACGCTGCCGGAACGGACTTGCTTAATCTCATCAGCGATATTCTTGATCTTTCCAAGATCGAGTCTGGAACGGTGTCTGTTGAGGCCGAGGAAGTCTTCTTTACTAACTTGCTGGAGATGGTGGCTCGGCCATTCCGGCACGAGGCGGAAAATCGCAAACTTGCCTTCGAGGTGAACGCGGATTCACATCTTCCACGAAGTCTGGTAACGGACTCAAAACGGCTACAACAGGTGCTTAAGAACCTGTTGTCCAATGCATTCAAATTTACGGAACATGGTTCTGTTCGGCTCTCTGTCTCCATAGCTGACAAGCGCTGGAGCGAAGATCATCCGATTCTGAGCGGCGCCGCATCCGTGGTCGCCTTTGAGGTGACTGATTCTGGCATTGGAATCGCTCCCGATAAACAGCGCATCATCTTTGAAGCCTTCCAGCAAGCCGACGCCAGCACCAGCCGGAAGTACGGCGGAACCGGACTGGGCCTGGCCATCAGCCGTGAGTTGGCTAGCCTTCTGGGTGGTGAAATCCAACTTCGCAGTACCCCGGGTTCGGGCAGCACTTTCACGCTCTATTTGCCACTCACCTACGTCGGGCCATCGGCCTCGAAGCTAACGCCCGGCGACTGGAAAGCACCAGCCGCTCCTCTCAAATTGTCGAATATGGTCGTGACTGAGCACCCGGTGGAGGAAATCGATGACGACCGCGACAACTTGCAGGCCGATGATGCTGTGCTTCTGATCGTGGAGGACGACCCACACTATGCTCGTGTGCTGTGCGACCTCGCACGCGACAAGGGTTTCAAAGTACTAGTGGCTCTGCGTGGCACGCAGGCCCTTACGCTCGCCCGCGAATTTCACCCCAGTGCCGTATCTTTGGACGTTTTCCTTCCCGACATGCTGGGCTGGACCGTGCTGAACCATCTGAAACAGGATCCAGCGACGCGGCATATACCAGTGCAAATGCTTACCTTGGACGAAGATCGGCAGCACGGTCTCGCCCGCGGTGCCTTCGCGTTCGTAACCAAGCCCAGCAATGCGGACGAACTCGAATCGGCGTTGGCGCGGATCAAAGAATATGCTGCTCCTCGGCGCAAACGCTTGTTGATTGTGGAAGATAATCCGGCCGAACAGCTCAGTATCCGAGAACTCCTGGGTTACGACGACATTGATGTAATTGTTGCTGCTACCGGAGCCGATGCGTTGAAACTGGTCGAGGAAGAATCTTTTGACTGTGCAGTACTCGACTTGCGGCTGCCTGATATGACCGGCTTCGACATCCTGGAACGCATGCGGGACATGCCCAGCGTCCGGGAGTTGCCCGTCGTAGTCTTCACGGGCAAAGAGTTATCGCCTGATGAAGACGCTCGCCTACACACTCTTGCCCGCAGTGTAGTGGTGAAAGGAGTGGAGTCTCCAGAGAGGTTGCTTGATGAAACCGCACTCTTCCTGCATCGTGTGGTTGCTGATCTTCCGCAGGAAAAGCAAAAGATGCTCGATCGCCTACATCGATCAGATGAGGCGCTCATTGGCAAGAAGGTCCTTGTTGTCGATGACGATATGCGAAACATTTTTGCCCTCAGCAGCGTGCTCGAGCGTCGCGGTATGGCTGTGCTGACCGCTGGAACAGGTAGAGAAGCTATCTCGATGCTGGAGTCGACTCCGGATGTCGCGATCGTTCTCATGGACATCATGATGCCTGAAATGGATGGGTACGCGACCATGCAGGTAATCCGTCAGAACCCTTCATTCCGCCGGCTGCCAATCGTCGCATTGACCGCCAAGGCTATGAAGGGTGACCGCGAGAAATGCCTGGAAGCGGGCGCTTCAGAGTATTTGGCTAAGCCCGTAAACACGGAACAATTACTCTCTGCCTTGCGCATGTGGCTGCATCGATGAGCATAGGTTCGAGCACGGAAATTACATCAAACCCGGTTCGTGAGCCGTCCGAGACCGCGACCTCCGAAGATCGCGTGAATATCCTCATGGTTGACGATCAGCCGGGTAAGTTGTTGACCTATGAGGCGATCCTCTCCGATTTGGGCGAGAATCTCATCAAGGCTTCATCTGCCAAAGAAGCCCTCGAAAAACTACTCAAGACCGACGTGGCAGTCGTGCTCATGGACGTGAGCATGCCTGAGATCGATGGTTTTGAACTTGCTGAGATCATCCGTCAGCATCCGCGCTTCCAGAAGACCGCAATCATTTTCATCTCAGCTGTACATCTCACTGATCTTGATCGCCTCAAAGGTTACCAGCACGGAGCAGTCGATTATCTTTCCGTGCCCATTGTTCCGGAAGTCCTTCGCGCGAAGGTGAAAGTCTTCACCGAGTTGCACCGCAAAAACCGGCAACTCGAGCGGCTTAACAGCGAGCTAGAACAAAGGGTTACTGAACGCACGGCTGAGTTGCAGCAAAAAGCCGTTGACTTGCACAAATTGAACAGAGAGTTGGCGCAGCGGAATCAGGAATTGGACGCCATTGTGCAGACTGCCCCCGACATCATCTTCAGCCGGAATCCTGACGGCAGCCGAGACTACATCAGCAGTCGCTTTTATGAGTACACCGGAGCCCCACCCGAAACGGCGGTAGGCTTCGGCTGGCAGGACTACGTTCATCCCGACGACAGCGAACAGAGTCGCCAGAAGTGGCTGCATTGCGTGCTGTCCGGTGATGTCTATGACTGCGACTACCGGCTGCGCGGGGCCGACTCACAGTATCGCTGGTTTCGTGCCCGAGCTGTGCCTCTTCGGGACTCTCACGGAACCATTGTCAAGTGGTATGGGACCTGTTCTGACATTCACGACAGCAAATTGCTGGAACAATCGATTCGTGAAAGCGCGATCGAACTGGAAAGAATGGTCGAGAGCAGGACCGCCGCACTCAGGCGTCTCTCGAATCGCATGATGACCATGCAAGACGAGGAACGGCGCCGGATCGCGCGTGAAATTCACGACGGCCTCGGTCAGGAACTCGCTGCTGCGAAGATGATTCTGGACGGCATCCTGGCCAAAGACTCTTCACCCTTAATGCGGCAGGCGTCTGCGGAAGCAAGTCAGCTAATTGACCGAGCGATCCAGCAGGTTCGCACTATCTCTCATTTATTGCATCCGCCACTGCTCGACGAAGTTGGGCTAGTATCAGCGCTTCGTTGGTTTCTGGAAGGTCTATCGGAACGCAGCGGCATCCGTATGGCGTTGGCAGTTGACCCGCCGGATCTCGGCCGTCTCAGGTCGGAACTGGAAACTGCGATTTTTCGCATCGTCCAAGAGGCTCTCACAAATATGTTTCGTCACTCCGGAGCTCGCAACGGAAGCGTAACCCTGATCCGAAAGGACGGGATTATAGTGGTCACGGTTCGGGACGACGGGAAAGGCATTGAGGAGCAAGTAATCCAGTTGCGTCCGGAAAGCGTCGGTGTTGGTATTGGGGGGATGCGACAGCGCGTGACCGAACTCGGAGGCAGTCTTCGTCTGGCGAACGCCAATCCTGGTACCATCGTTGAAGTGATCATTCCTGCCGTTCGTCAAGATTCGCATGGCGTTGCTGTCACTGCCTAACTTGCCTGAGTTAAGCTGCCTTGCGTTGCTCCACCGTTCCTTCTTCGGCTTTGATCTCCACTTGCTCGTGCTTGATATCGAGGCGCAGTCGGTTGTAGATGCTCATGTACTGGTTCGCCACCCAGACTAACGCAAAGAACGAGAGGATGTAACCGCGCCAATCCTGAAACAGCAGTTTGAAGCGGGTGAGCAGCAAGAATCCTGCGGCGACGTAGTGGCTGAAGCAGTACTCACAGGTGAAAAGGTAGAAGAACTTGCGAACGAGAATGCTTTGGGAGCGATCACATTCCCGCTGACAATACTGGCGCGGTTCGCGAAATACTTCCTCATGGGTCACCGTCCATGCCACGCTGGCGATCGGTACACCCAATATCAGAAGCCAGGCGACTTGAGGCCCCAAAGTCACAACTTGCGTGTAGTCCTAGGACGTAGTGCAGTCTTGCAACAGAAGCCTGGCTTGCCCAGACACGCCCATAATTCAACAGGCTGATGATGAATACGCCAGCGCATATTCCTCGACGTTGATAGACTTCAGTGAGTACTCGGTGAACCTCAAGAGGAGCGGTCCTTGATAGGTATCCGAAACCCAGCCATTACCCAGTGAAAGATACAGGGCAGCTCTGACGCCGCCCTGTAGTGGTCTGCCCAGAATTCTAAACGCGTCCTCTAGCCAAATGCGAGATCAGCGAAACCAAGAACAGTACCAGGAAGATGATAAATAGCACCTTCGCGATACCCGCTGAAGCGATTGCTACTCCAGTGAAGCCTAAGACTCCTGCTATCAGCGCGATAACCAGGAACACCAAAGCCCAATAAAGCATATCTTCGCCTCCGTGTGAGACTTCTCACGGAGAATAGAGAGCTTGCTGTTGTCACTCCATCCCCGTAACGCCGTATTCAGCCGGTCCGCGGACTGTAGGTCTTAAGTCAATCTCTGGAAGGAGCAGGTGCCGATCCGTCCCAGAGGACCGGCACCCGCTTGGGGGGCGTTGTGTCGAGTAGAGATTGCAGATTATTTCGACGGGGTAATACCCACAATAGGGTGAAACCTGTACTTCACCCCGGCTCAGCACGTCCTATCCCGCTGTGTTTCTTCTGCGGAAACTTCTGACCATCTTTACTGCCTCCCCCGGATAGAACGCTCTCCCGGCGCAAGATAGGTTATCCTCGCAGTCCATTAACGGGGTGCTCACTCGAGCACAGAAGAGGACAACATGAAACGAATTTTTTCCGCAGTACCGATATGTCTGCTGGTACTGGGCATCTGTTCCCTCTTGGCCGGTGTGAGCTGGTCCGCCGACGACAAGGAACAATCCGACATTGCCAAACGAATCGATGCGTCCGCTAAAGTTCTGGACGAGATCATGGCCGTGAAAGACAAGGCCATTCCCGACAAAGTGATGAAAAATGCGAAGTGCATTGCAGTAATCCCGTCCATGGTCAAAATTGCTGTCGGTTTTGGCGGCAGTCATGGCAAGGGCGTAGCGACCTGTCGCACGGAAAACGGGACCTGGAGCGCCCCGGCACCCATCTCAATCACCGGGGGCAGTTGGGGTTTGCAGCTGGGAGGCCAAGCCATTGATTTAGTGATGGTCGTGACGAATCAGCAAGGGATGGAGCATCTACTTTCCAGCAAATTCAAGCTGGGTGCCGATGCATCCGCAGCAGCAGGCCCGGTCGGCCGTGATGCGGCAGCCGACACGGACATCAAGATGAGAGCCGAAGTCCTGACTTATTCGCGTGCGCGGGGGCTCTTTGCGGGCATCGACCTGAATGGTGCCGTAGTTTCTCAAGACAAGGACGAGACGCACCTCCTTTATAGCAAGTTCGTTCCCTTTTCCGAGATTTTGAGCGGAAAAGTGCGACCTCCGGATGTTGCTCGACCCTTCCTGGCGGCGGTGAGAAAGTACTCGGAACAGACTAGCGAATCCGGGCAGAAAGAAACGGTAAACACAACAGAAACAGCTGCGAAGTAAGCGATGCGCTTACGCAAGAAATTTGGCTCTGTGTGTCTCAGCTTGTGATTGTGCGCGAGCTTAAAACGTTGGAGGTGAAATGTACACGATTCTTCTTGTGGTCCTGATTCTCCTGCTGCTTGGAGCATTGCCCACGTGGCCCTACAGTCGCTCCTGGGGGTATTACCCAAGTGGAGGATTGGGTCTGATCGTTATCGTGGTGATCGTTCTTCTTCTCGCTGGGCGTTTGTGATGGGCGGGGCTAAGTTTTGCAAATTGAGGTTTGGCTGAAAACCGATGGTGGGAGGGTTATATCCCACCATTTTGTTTGATACAACGAAGGGAATCAACAGCCACATTCGCTATCGGCTTCAACCCGCCTGCCTCCAAATGCATCTATTAGAAACCTGCGGTGGTGTACGTATTGAGGAGCAATCATGTCGAGTCATCACAATTCTGCCTACAACAGCGAACAATGGTTGCGGGTGCCAGCTCGAACTTTGAGTAACCGGCGCTATTCCACCGGGCCAGCACGCCCGGCCCTGCGGTCGTCGCGTCCACCAGATCAAATCTGGGGTCAGTACAACAATTATCGGGCGAGTGGCGTGACGGTGTCCGCCATTGTGCACGTGGTGCTCATTGGATTGCTCTTGAGTGGCGTGTTTGTAAGCCATCAGATTACGCAGCGGGAGACGCGTCAGACCGTAACACTGATTGCGCCGTCTCCCGAGTCTTACGCTCTTCCTGTCGCAAAGAAAGTAATCAGCGGAGGCGGAGGTGGTGGTGATCGCGATCCCATTCCTGCCCCGAAAGGGCGCCCTCCGAAGGCGGCGTTGCAACAAATCACTCCCCCTGCGATCGTGATGCGCAATGAGAAACCCAAACTGGCTGTGCAACCGACAGTGGTTGCGCCACCCCAAGTGCACCTGGCGGAAAACCACATGCCGAATCTCGGAGTCCCTGCTGCCGCGCCGGCAATGCCTGCCGCGCCACCCTCCAATGGCACAGGTTCTGGAGGCGGAATTGGTTCGGGCTCTGGAGGCGGTGTTGGGGTTGGCCACGGACCGGGTGTAGGCGCCGGTAGTGGTGGCGGTTTCGGCGGTGGCGTTTACAAAGTGGGCGGAGGGATTTCCGCTCCTACTGCGATTTCGGCCCCAGATCCTGACTACACCGAAGAAGCGCGAAGAGCGAAAAAGCAGGGAACATGTATTTTGTGGTTAATCGTTGACTCGGGCGGACATCCGCGTGATATTCGGGTCATTCGTGGTCTGGGATTTGGGCTCGATGCCAAAGCTCTCGAAGCTGTGAAGCAATGGCGGTTTCAACCGGCGCTTAAAGATGGAAGGCCTGTTGATGTACAGATTAGCGTAGAGGTTGAATTCCACCTCTACTGAGACTCGATTGTCAATCCGTTTGTTGCCCTACAACTGAATCTTTTCTTCCAAAATCCGCGCCTCGCGCGGATTTTCTCTTAGCTTGCTGATCCGGATCTCCAAAAAATCGATAGCCTTACAGACTCTCCGGCAACCCTTTACAGATGTGACCCGATAGAAGGCAAAGACCTTATTCCCTACTCTCAGACCATGTTCGCGGGGTTTGGTGCGGACAAATTTCATGCAGGTGTAAGGAGGCCAAACGTGGCAACTTGTGCGATTTCCGCTACAGAAGCGAATGTGATCCCCTCGACCAGCGCCAAAGGCCGTGACGACTCCCAGATTAATCTGGTAAAGCGTGCGCAGGCTGGCGACGAACAGGCATTTGCCACGCTCTTTCAGCAACACAAGAACCGGGTTTATTCGGTTTGCCTTCTGATGACCAAAGACGTAGCGGAAGCCGAGGATCTGACCCAGGAAGCTTTTCTGCAGGTTTTTCGTACAGTCGGATCGTTCCGCGGAGATGCCGCATTCTCGACTTGGTTGTATCGCGTTGCGGTCAATACCGTGTTGATGAAACTACGCCGCCGCAAATCGCCACCAACCGTATCTCTGGATGAGCCAGTACACTCCGAGTCTCCATCACTGCATCGTGATTTCGGGAAGAATGATCCGGACTTGAGTGGCGTGGTTGATCGCATCGCGCTACGCCGGGCCCTTCAGGAATTGCCGGAAGGCTGCCGCCGCATTTTTGCACTGCACGAAGTTGAAGGTTACCAACACCATGAAATTGCCCAACTCCTCGATTGCTCTATCGGGAATTCAAAGTCTCAACTGCACAAAGCGAAACTGAAGATGCGCTCGCTTCTGTTCCCAAAGACGAAAATTCGCCGCCGGCACGCGAAACCGGTAGCCAGCATCGGAGATGAATTCATTGCCGTAGTTAAGTCAGCAAAACAGTCGCGTTGAATCTTGGACCTTCGCGCAGTATTACGGGAAAGGAATGAAATCAGTGGTCGGGGCAATAATCATCGGTGATCAGAAGGGCGCGATGGAGGACCAACAGTCTCCTTCACGTTTTAGTTCGTACCAGGCGCCATGGGCCAGCATGGAAGTGCTGGGAATGACCCCAATCGCTAGACTCGCCGAAGACCTCCAGAAGGATTGCGACACCGTATTTGTGATCTCAAATGATCGAGATAGCCAACATGCAAAAGCGACTCACCAAGCCTCGATCGCTGATCTTGCGGCTGACTGTTTTGCGAACTACAAGCGCGAAGGGCTCGGCACGGTCTTGATCGTACGCTGCGGCTCTTATGTGGAACTTGATGTTGCAGAAATGTTCAACTTCCACCAGGAGCAAGGTGTGGGCGTTACGCGCGCATTTAGTGATGATGCGCCGCTCGACGTTTGGATGGTCGACCCCTCGGGATTACCGGAGCACGTGGCGTCTCTTTCTACTCTGCTCTCGGCGAAGCCAGCAATGTATCGCTCGCGAGGATACGTAAATCAGTTGCGCACTGCGAGGGAATTCCGGCGGCTTGTGCTCGACAGCTTTTATTCACGTTGCCATCTCCGTCCCCAAGGCTCTGAAATTAAGCCTGGGATCTGGAGCTGCGACGGAGCGCAAATCGAGCGTTCCGCCCGAGTGGTGGCGCCAGCTTTTCTCGGACGTGACGTCTACATCTCGGCCGAGTGTCTCATCACACGAGGAAGCAATGTGGAAAGCAACTCTCGGGTGGACTTTGGAACCGCAGTGGAAGACAGTACGATCCTGCCAAACAGTTACGTCGGTATCGGCTTAGACCTTTCTCATTCCATCGTGGATGGCCGCAATCTGCTGAACCTTCGCCACAACGTAAACCTTGAGATTACTGATCCCGTGGTAATGCGGCAAAACACCGTAGGCGGGGAACATCGTCAATCGCCGGCGAACATTGAGACTAGCGCATTGGCACTTTCCTCTGCCGAATAGACCTGGCCGGAAGGCCTGAAAAAGAGCGTTACAAAATAGTTAAAACAAAAAGGGGTACTAGAGATGCTGACCAGTGGGCCCGTGGTGGTGATGCAAGTGCCGGAGGTCTTAAACGTGAAAGAAGTCCGCACTTTTATGGAGGAGCTGGGACCTCTGCTCGAGTCCAATCGTCCGCGTATTGTCCTCGACTGTTCGCAGGTGCGTTCGATGGAAAGCGCTGGTGTAGAGATGCTGTTGCGTTGTCTCGAAGAGGTGTTGAAGCGTGACGGCGATTTGAAGCTCGCCTCTCTTTCCCCAGAGGCCGAGGTGATTTTGGAACTCATGCGTGTTGCTCGTGTATTCGAGGCATTTCAAACTTGTGAGGATGCCGTGCGGAGTTTCAACGCCATTCCAGCCGACGCGGTGCCCCAGAACACTCCTTGGTACGCTGACGTGTTCGGTGAGCTTGGGGTGCTCAAGCAAGCGAGCTAAGCTTCATTGGCCGGGTTACCGCTGCTGAAACTGCAAAAAAGGAGATTCAGATGCCACCGCTTCATCCAGGTCTTCTTCTTGGTGCGCTGTGTGCCCTCGCTTTTAGCTGTCCCGCAAACATGGTTGCGCAGACCGCAACATCCGGCACTTCGGCTCAAACGAGCAGTCCTGCTCCTTCGATTACGCTCGCGCCGGCGGCAGAACTGCCAGACAGTCCGGGGGCGATATGGGCGAAATCACAAAATGCTCCCCAGCAGATTCCGCCGACAGAATCGACGACCAGTTCGCAATCCGATTCGCGCGCGACGGAGAAGCAGGATTCGCAAGCGACGGCCAAGCAGGATGAGAAGCTGCAAAGACCGGTCGGAACCGCCGCCGCGGAGGGCCCAAGGGTCACTGGAGTGACCGCCGCCCAACCCGCAGGAGCAGCGATCGCTCCAGCGAAACAGAGGCGGGTGCGTACAGTCGTCCTAAAAGTGGGTGCAATCCTGGGAGCAGGTGCGGCGATTGGGACAGTAGTCGCCTTGAGCGCCGCTACACCTAGCAAACCGCCTGGTGCTCACTAACGCGCAGCCATAGTTTTGAAGCGTCGAAGGGCATCCAAAATGAAATCACAAAAGCCCAAACTTCTGAGCTTTTCCGGGATCGATGGAGCTGGCAAAAGCACACAGATCGACGCTCTTTTGCGCTACTTGGACGACCGTGGGCACCGCCTCAAGCTATATACGTTTTGGGACGACGTCGTTGCATTCTCAAGTTACCGCGAACACCTAACCCTCCGTTTATTCAAAGGCGAAAAAGGCGTCGGAAGTCCAGATCGGCCGATTGCACGCCGCGATAAGAATGTCACCTCCTGGTACATGGTCTTGCTTCGGCTCTTTCTTTACATCTTTGACGCATTTCGATTGTCCGCAGTGGTGTCCAGACAAGCCGCTAAAGATGCTGAATTCGTGATTTTTGACCGTTACATTTATGACGAGTTGGCCAATCTACCTCTTCAGCATTGGCCGGTGCGACTCTACGTGCGGCTGCTCCTGCGCATCGTTCCGAGACCAGATTTGGCTTTTCTTCTGGATGGCGATCCCGAAAATGCCGTTTTGCGCAAGCCCGAATATCCACTGGAATTCGTCCACCGCAACCGGAACGCCTATCTCTCCATTGCGAATATCGCAGGATTAACTGTTCTGGCGCCGTCTTCGGTATCGGAGACGACTGAAGCCATCAGAAACTCGCTCGCGAGCCTTAAGCCCGGTGCAAGCACAGCAGTTCTTCCCGGGCATACTTTTCCGGTGAGTAGCGCCAAAACACCCAGCAGTTAAAAGTCCTTTCTCGTCTACAACATCTTTCCCTTAGAGCACATCGAATCTGCTGCTGCCGAGCGACTCAGGAGACTAATGAAGATTTGTCTGGTCACAACCTTCCCTCCCAGTACTGGAGGTTTGAGCGAATACGGATTCCACATCGCGCAAGAATTGCAGCGAAATCCTTTTCTCAGCCTTACGGTACTTGCGGATGAACTTCCAACAGCTCTTGAGGAGCGGGAGGGCTTCACGGTAGTGAGGTGCTGGTCGTTCGACGACCCCACCACGATCTATCGGCTGATCAGAGCTATTCGGCGCCTGAAGCCTGATGTGGTCTGGTTTAATCTGCTGTTCAGCACCTTCGGCAGGAACCCACTCGTCGCTTTCAGCGGCCTCATGTCTCCGCTGCTTGCGCGCTTGGGTGGACGATACACCCATGTGACCCTGCATCACCTCATGGATACGGTCGAACTGAAGGACGCAGGAGTGCGCCATGAACGTCTGTATCGATTCGCTGGCGCTGTGGCCACGAGGATGCTTCTGCTTTCGAACTCCGTGTCCGTTCTCATGCCCGGATATCGCAAGATCCTGAATGATAAGTATGGCCGTGACAATGTTCATCTCCGCGCCCACGGACTCCTTGCTCGGCGACCCGAATTCCCCGACTTTTCGCGTCGTGGAACTCCCACCCACCGTATTCTGGCCTTTGGGAAATGGGGCACGTATAAGCGTCTCGAACTCATGATCGAGGCTTTCAATTTGCTCGCTCCAAAGTTCCCGCAGGCCCGACTCGTGGTTGCCGGGGGAGATCATCCGCAGGCGGCAGGTTATGTTGAATCCGTCAAGAAGGAGAATGCAGGGAATCCTCAGATTGAATTCAGAGGGTACGTTCCGGAAGACGAACTGGCGGACTTATTCCAGGGATCGAGCGTCGCAGTGATGCCGTATTCGTCCTCCACCGGCTGCAGCGGTGTGGCGCATCTGGCGTGCGCGTTTAGCGTACCAATGGTCAGTGCTGATCTTCCGGACTTCCGTCAAATGGCGCAAAGTGAAGAATTGGCGATAGAGTTCTACCCGCCTGGGGATGCTGAAGGACTGGCGGATTGCCTGTATCGCCTTCTGAAAGACCCTGAAAAACAATACGCCATGGCGACTCAGAACTTCTCCGCCGCATTACGCATGACCATGCCCAACGTGGTGCAGAAATATCTGAGGCACTTCGAGCTTCAGCAACGAGTTCAAACGCTCAAACATATTGCCCGAGTCCGCCGTTTGCCACGCTGGATCCCGTCAAAAGCCCTCCTCCTGCGGTTGCTCACACGTAACTCACTGAGTTGGGCAAGGCGGTCGGTCGTTCTACATACGTCATGGAGCGATATACCGCCCGTAACGCTACTTCACGATAACGGTAACGTTGGTGGAAAGCTGAATGGATCCAGTATTCCCGCTAACGGTAACGGTATAGGTGCTCGGGATGGAAGAACTCTGCGCCGCGCCAGTACTTCCGCCGCCGCCGCAGGAGACGGAACCGACAATAACAGCGCTCAGCACGCCGGCTACTATAAGTTTGAAGCCGCGCCCACGGTCGATGTTTCCAATGATCAAAATTCCGAACAGGCCAAACCCGAGCAGGCAATCGGCGAGAAACAAAGTGCGACCTTCACGGCGATTCGCAGCAGCAGCCACACTGGAAATAACGGTCATGACGGAACTGGCCGTATTCGCTCCTGGAACGACGGAAGCGGGGGCAAATGAGCACTTCAAGTTGCTGGGAAGTCCCGAACAGGTGAGCTCGACGGCGCTGTTGAATGAGCCTCCCTGTGGCGTCACGTTTACGGTTGAGGTACCGGAGCTTCCTGAGGCGACGGTCATTGTTGTGGGATTAACCGCGAGAGCCAAACTCTGATTGTTTCCGCTCCCGCAGCTTAGTTTCGCTTGCACCGCTGATGACATGTAGTTCGTGATGCCAGGTTTTCCAATCGCCTGCACGTAGAAGGTATAAGTCCCATCCAGAATCGAATAACTGCAGAGGTTCAAGCGGCCCGCGCCCGGATTGGATTGACCGAGAGACATGAGGCTCTTACCGTCTGTGCTGACGAATGCGACGTAATGATCGACCGTATTCTCCTGTCCTTTAACTGTCCACCTTAATGAGTTGCTCGCAATCGAAGCCGAAACGCTCAGGCAATTGGAAATCCCTGACTCGATCTCGGTGCCCTCTTCGTAGTCGTTCCATGTGACCAGCTGCAATGCCGGCAGTTGCCTCCCCGAATTGTAGAGACTATTGATTTCGGAAAACGTCTGCAGCCACGTCTGTCCGCAGTGCTGGCCCATGATGCGACTCGAGCCCCAAGCCGCAAGCGTGTCGTTGAATCCCTTGTAAGTCGCACCCACGCTCTGTTCGTTCGCCAGCCCCATTCCCGTGTCGTAAAAGCTCGTTAGATAGCCGATACCATAGTCAGAAGTCGTCGGCATGACCCAGGAATAGCTGCCCTCACTCAAGGGATGCGTGAATCCGCTATTGTTCTGAAATAAAAAAGCGGGTTGTGTCGACAGGGAAGCACTTACATCATCCCAGTTGATCGAGTAGGAGAGATCAATATTGAAATTGGTCACAACCGGTCTTCCAGCCAGGGTCATGTAAGCCGACGACGGAAAGTAGGTCTGCTCCACATATTGCAGTTGGCTGATAAGGGCCTGTTGCGGCGAACAACCGGAACAGGAATTCCATTTGATCGCACCCTGATCGACCATAATTGCGAATGTAAAGCCGGGGTGAGCTTCGGCCTCAGTCATCACCAGTTTCGTGGCCTGGTCGATGCTATTGTTCGGGCCGTACCAGTCGAGAATCACTCCATCAATTCCGCGGCTGATCATGTCTGTGATCTGCCGGTGGATCTGTTTTGCGTCCGTCGAACTGTAGCCGACATTCATGTGGTTCGAACCTCCGAACCAGAGCAAGAGATGGGCGTACACCTTGGTAGTCGCGCCTGGGTAGAGCAAACTATGAATGTCGACCTTACTCACAGTGCCTGCAGCGGCGTTCCCATTGCTTTGGGCCAAAAAGCTGTTGGCTGCACTTGTGTTGTTTGCCGTCTGTGCGGCCAATGTGGTTGTGGGTACAACGGAATTTGCTGCCTCACATACACCTGTCCAAGACAGGAGCAGTACTAAAGCACACCAATTTTTAAGACACATCTGCCCTCAGGAGCGGAGTTGCCGAGGTCTTGCGCTTGCCTTTTCTGGTTCCGGAGGGAGGACGCCACCCCGTGGATTCCTCTGAACCAGCCTTGAACTTTCTGGGACGGAGGGAGTTTATGGCGAAATCACTTTTAGAACAAGTATCTTTCGTGCGCCAACCTTTGGGTTGGCGCCAAACTGGGACTTCGTGCCCGTCGGCCGAAATCAGGTGATCTCCAGGACGAACTAGGCAGTCCTATTCACCGAACTACGGTTTCGCAACTTCACGCACGAACCAACATCCCAGCACCTGAATTCATCTAAGACGAGTTCCGGTTTGTTCCCGAAAGACTCTCATCAGGTGGTGCGAATGGACTGTGTGGAAAAGTTCCGCTATTTGTCTACTCTTTGGATCGTCGTCGTCGTGGCCGTGTTTTCTGGCTGTCAAGGACTCTCGGGCAACCAAACGAATCCCGCCCTCAACGCCTCCATCAATCACATTGTTGTCATGGTGCAGGAAAACCGCTCGCTGGATTCTTATTTTGGACAGCTTCCTGCCTATTGGGCGGCGAATGGATACCCCACTCAGCAATTCGACGGCCTTCCTGCGAACGCTTCCAATCCCAGCTTCGATGGCTCCACGACCGTCTCTGCCTTCCACCTTGCCACCGAATGCGTTGAGAATCTCAGCCCTTCGTGGAACGAGAGCCATCTCGACTGGAACCTGCACGACCCGGGCTCCAGCACGGCGACGCTCGATGGTTTTGTTTGGAATGCAGCGAACTTCGCGAGGAACGAGAATAGCAATGGCGCAAACCCACAATTCACAGATACGGCTGGGATTCGTGCCATGGGCTATTACGACTGGACTGATCTGCCGTATCACTACTTCATGGCCTCAAATTTTGGCACGTCAGACCGGTGGTTTGCCCCAGCATTAGACCGCACGCAGATCAATCGCATGTATCTCTATGCGGCGACTTCTCAGGGATATGCCTACCCGCCCGGAACCACCCCGGCTGACAATGCTCCGCTAACGGCGCCCACGATTTTCGATGCGATGACGCAGGCCGGAATCAGCTGGAAGGTGTACTACTCCGACGATACGTGTTCCACTACACCTCCGGGAGATTCTAAGGCGGGTCCGACAGCAGCGATCACGCCGAGTGCCTCGTCATCCAATGCGGGCGCATGCACTTACCTCACGCAATTTGCCCCTTATGCTCCTCCGAATGCGTTGCCCGCCAACGTGGTCCCGGTTTCGCAGTATCTCAGCGATGTGCAGGCTGGAACACTTCCCTCGGTGGCGTTCATCGAGACGGGATTCCTGTCGCACCGCGACGAGCATCCTAGTTCTGACACGAACGTGCAAGTCGGTGCCGCTTACGTGGCCAGTCTGGTCAACGCACTGATGTCCAGCCCATCGTGGAAGGATTCGGCTTTTATCTTGACGTACGATGAGGGGGGCGGTTTATACGATCACGTCGCTCCGGTGCAGGCTGCGAACCCAGATGGCATCGCGCCGATCGATCTGCAGCCAGGTGATGAATGCACGATGGGACGTGATCCGAATGGACCCAACTGCAATTTCAACTTCACCGGGTATCGCCTTCCGCTGATCGTCATTTCTCCCTTTACCAAGAAAAACTATGTGTCCCACACCGCGGCTGACTACACTGCCATTTTGAAACTTATCGAGACTCGGTTTGACATCCCGTCTCTCACCAAACGAGACGCGGCGCAAATGGACATGACCGAGTTCTTCGACTTCCAGAACGTACCTTGGGCAACGCCTCCGACGCCCCCTGCGCAGCCAACCGGAGGAATCTGCAATTACCAGAACCTCGGATATCCCGGCCCTTAATACATTTATCTCCAATCGCCGCTCGGTTGGAAGTCCTGCGTAATTCCAATGGCTTTTAGGCCAGCCCGAAATTCCGCCCAGGAGAATGCTTCAATGCGAATTGAAGCTTACATTGCGAACGACGTAGTGCTCACCGTCGAAGTCGGCGACGACTTTTACCGACGCGCCCGGCTGTAGACCCTCATCAGGATTGGTTGAGGGTGGCAGGTAGACCTCGTAAGTCTTGTGGTCAGTCGAGGAATTGAGTACGAGCAATCCGGTACGCAAATCGATATGAACCACCTGTCCGGAGAATGTGTATTGGGTGCCAGGCTGAGCTAGGATCGAGATCTCTGTCGCGGTGTTACGCCCGCCTCCCTCTGCGCTGAAACTAATTGAGATCAGAGTTCCAGGAACAAGGGCGCTGATGGGTACTGCTTTGTCTCCTTGCATAACCCTCGTGGAAGGATTCACGCGAACATCGACTGGGTTCGGGGACAGTGCATCGCGGAGAACAAGTTCGCCTCCGTTATTCCGGAATTTGAGCACCACGCCCTGGCTCGTTCCAGTCGTATGGGCCGCCGTGACGCGTATAGTCCGGGCAAATACCGTGCTGCCGTCGAGGATCGTATCCAGATATATCCTCTCTCCCTCATGCAAGTCAGCGACGGTGACGGCCTTGCCGGCGCGATAAACCTGCGTCCGAGGATCAAACAAAAAGCTCTCTTTGCCCCCCCCGAACAAACGAACGGTAACTCTGTCGCGAACCATATCGATCCTGTCGAGCGTTCCCCCTATCAGGGTCGCGTTCGCCTTGGGAACCGGTGGCAACTCCGGAAGCAGCGTAGAGGGATCGACCGCAATAGAGCCGTCCTCGGAATCTTCTACGATTGATGGTTTTCGGGGTTCAATCGCGGCATCCGCTTTAGCCTCTGACTTCGGCGAGATTGGCGAGATTATTGCCGATGAGGACGGTTCATTAGCGCTTTGCGCGACTGCAGAACTGGTGAAAAGCGAGCAGCCCACGGCCATCGTGGCGCAAGAAAGTCGGGCGCGAATTCTTAGTGCAGGTTTCACGCCGCAATTAGATGCCGATCCAGGCTCTTGGGTGGTCGGGATTGAAAGCGAGTTGCCGTATCCCCCGGCAAACAAATCTGTTTGTTCAGCATCAAACCGTCGTCTGGTAGTACCACAGACCACATTATTTGCACTTACGAGGATAACGTCTGCATGCTTTCCAAACGGTGGCTACTAGGGCTAACTCTGATCGCAGCAGCCGAATTGACTTCTCAATACACCCATGCGGGAGATCTCAAGATTACGATCCCGGGGCGTAGCAAACTCACCCCCGTTCAACGGCTCAACCGCGAGGGTGTGGAAGCAGTCCGAAAACATGACTATCGAAAAGCGGAAGGACTCTTCTACAAGGCGTACTTGTTTGATCCGGACGACGCTTTTACGCTGAACAATCTCGGATACATCGCGGAATTGCAGGGGCAGATCGAACGGGCGCAGCAGTTTTACTCATTGGCGGCCGAGCAATCCAGCGATGCCGTGGTTGATCTGTCGAGCAGAAGCCAGTTGCGCGGTCAGCCTATGAAAGCCGCACTATCAGTAACAAACGAGCCTCTTCAAGTCAACCACGCTAATGTCGAAGCAGTGCGTCTTCTGCAACAGGGACGGGCGCCCGAAGCCGACTTGCTTCTCCAGGACGTGCTCAAGAACGATCCCAAGAACGTATTCACTCTGAACAACATGGGCGCCGCCAAGGAAATGGAGGGCGAAGCGCAGGACGCCTTGCGCTATTTCGACGAAGCTTCCAGAGCGAGCTCTGAGGCAACAGCGGTGGTGACCACCAATCCTAGCTGGAGAGGACGTCAAGTCAGCAATCTGGCGCAACAGAATGCGAAGGCCTTACGTGAACACTTGTCGCACGAGCAAGACCTGCCCGAGCAGGTTGCGGAATTGAATCTGCGCGGTGTCTCCGCAGTCAATCGCAACGACTTGCGGACAGCCGACGCGGACTTTCGAAAGGCCTACTCTCTCGATCCTGGCAACGCCTTTACGCTGAACAATATCGGCTACGTCGCGGAACTCGAAGGAGACCGCGAAACTGCCGAATTCTTTTATGAGCAGGCGCGACAGGCCGGCGGAGCTGATGTAACGGTAGGTGTGGCCACAAGTCGTGTTGCCGAAGGCAGAAAGCTTTTCGCAGTTGCAGAAGACAACGACGCGCGAGTTCAGACCAAGGTAACCCAAGAACGCGATACGTTACGACGTCAACCAGGACCGGTCGCACTGCGTCGCCGCGACAACAGCATTGTAGAGGACTCAGTTCCATCCCCGACCCCGGGCTCAATCCAACAAAAGCCGTAGGTTCACTCACGAACCGCTTTCCAGAAAGCGCCCCAGGTCCGTCTCCGGATCGGAGAAGACGTGCCGCACAAGGTTGGTCAAATATCTCGAAAGAGTGTTTACATTCGTCCGGTACCAGCAGCAGCGTGTCATCGCAGGCGACAATCCGCAAATGAACCGAAAGGTTTCCAGCGCCGCAGGAGGCTGGGCGAGCATGGCCGCTGCCATCCGGTGATTGCCATCGAGAATCGTTAAGGGGCTGTGAGCGTCCACTCCGATCAGCAATACGGTGCGGCTCACCAGACCTTCCCGGACAGGATTGCTGATTCGGCGTAGTTTTCGAAAAAACTCATCGTCGGGCGGCTCTTGCCACTTCTCACGTAGGCACGTTACTACGTCGGTAATGTAGAAGCTTCCTTCGGCGACTCGTCGCCACTGCGCGCGGGGAAAGAATCGCACTCGAGTCAGCTCTTCGCGAGTGAGTGTTACCTCGAACCATTGCGTGTCATCCGGAAGCTCCCGCCACATCGCTCCGCGCCGAAGAAACAGCAGGGCGCGCCGGAGCGCATTCTCGCGGTCGCTTTGCAGATCTGGTGCTTCCACCAATCGAGCGAACTCCCGACGATACTCTTCAAATTCTGGGTGGTGAAACTCGCTGCGGAGAAACTCAGCGATCACGACTTGCTCGTTCAACGGTCGAACCAGGCCTAATGGAGGATGAATTTCAAGGCTCTCTGCTGGTGTGATCTCCCGGCGCAAAAGAGGCAACGCGACGGCGACAAACAGCACTCCCATCAGAAACAGACGCTCGTAGATGACTTGCGCGAGGGAATGGTGCAAACCCCATATTCCCAAGATCAACGCGCCGCTGAACGCTAACTGAACCCAACTGGTGTTCGCGATTTTGCGCGACATCTCGTAACTGATCAGTACAGAACTGAGGGAGTAGATTCCGGTAGCAACCGCGTAAAGGATGAGGAGTGTGGCGAGTCCTCCGGAGTTGGCGACTTCGAAGTGCGCTCCAAACAGAGTCCTCCATAAGAAGCTAGGAATGGCCCAAAGGCCAAGGATCAGAAAAGATAAGATGAGGAAGACCATGGCCAGCGACATGAACAACACTGGCCGCGCCTCGCGATCGCTCGAACGAGCGGCGGCGGAGACGGGAAACATTGTGTTCACCACAGACCAGGCAAACATGTTGATCAATCGTCCCACGAGCGAAACGGCGGCATAGATCCCAGCCTGCTCTGGGACGAAAAAGTGGTTCATCAAAACAATGTCGAAATTGTTGATTGCGCCCTGTCCCGCGAAGAACACGATTGCTTGAACGCCCTCGCCCGAAGCGATAGGAATTTTCAGTTTTGAAAACGATGCCAGTCCAGGATGCGGCCTAGCCAGGAGGTACGAAGCGACAACAGCGATTACGCTGGCAAGCACCGCGCCCTTAACCCCAAGGCCGAACTTGATTAAGAAGTAGGCTCCTCCGAGACGCACCAGTCCTTCCACCATGAAGTTCACAGCTAAAGAGCTGAAAGCGTGAACACCTTGGATGTAACCACGGCGGACACCTAGGGGAATATAAAAAGCCGTTCCAAGTGCGAGCAGCGAAATCAGCACCTGATCCGGCAAATTCAAATACTTCGTGATCACCCGATTGAAAAGGAACAGGAGCAGGCCGAGTCCGATACTCGCCATCCACGACTTCAAATGCAACGAGGAAAAGATCGCTGCCTTGTCTTCACAGGACTCATGACTGGCAACATACTTTGCGCAGACTGCCTGGAATGCGAGCGTGATCGCAGAAGCAAGCATCAGCAGTGTATAGACTGCCGTCACATGGGCGAAACCTGTCGGGCCGAGCATTCGCGCCGTAATGACGTTGTAAACCAGATTGGCGACGCCGACCAGACCCGATCCAGCAAGCAGCGTCAGGCTGCCTCCCAGTAGCTTCTGCCGCAGCGCCTTGGCTTGAGATTGGGTCGCGCTAGGAGGCGTGCTGCGTGATGTATCGCGTATGCGAAACTGTCCGACAAGGGTCATGGAGTGAGCAGAGATTTCAGAACAGAGTGAGATGCACAACCGGAAGCACAGTGTTTCTGCTCGAACCCGGAAAATTGTAAAAGCTCTGCTGCTGCACGCCGATCGAGAAACGTAGCGGGAAAGAAACCGGCGTCTCCATTGAGCCATCTTTCACGCGTCCGCGAAGAGGGCGCACGTACGACACAAGAAATTGGCTCTGGACATTGTCATATGAGTGGAAGCCGGATCCTCGAGAGATCACGGCGGAGCCCTGCACACTCCAGCGTGGAGTTGCCCGAAACTCGAAGCGCCCCGCTGGTAACAACGCCTGTGCGATCGCGTACTGCGTGCCCTGTACGCGCCAGGAACGCAGATCTTCAGCAAGAACAGCTGCGGTCAGGCGATTGCCGAACTTGTGTTGCAGACCAGCGTAGACCGATGTGTTGAAGTACTCCGAGACCGTCGGACGGAATAGCAAGTCTCGAACCGAGTATCCCGTGATTAGCGAGGTACGGCCCCACGGCCGCCCGACGGTGAACTCGATGTTGGCAAAGGCGTCTCGGGAGTGCAGGTCTCGATCGATGAACGGTCCAGCTTCCCTCTGAGCGCTTCCTGTAAACGAAATCCAGTTGAAAAATGAACTGGTGTACACGTACAGGAACTGCCGAAACAGATTTTGACTCATGTACAAAGGGGACACGGTATCGCGCCGAACCGTAAATTGAAGTCCTCCGTTGAACGTGATTGAGTTTGACCCGAAATGCAGGATTGGGTTGACTCCTCCATTGATGATCGTGTCGAACGTATTGCGATCTTGAACTACCCCAACACTGGGAAAGAGCAATCGTCCCGTGGTGAAGCTTTGACCCACAAATCCCGAGATCACCGGGAGATTTCCTAATTGCATTCGATAGTGAGACTCGACCAGATTCTGAAAAGAGTGACGCGGTGGAGGCAATAAGGTGGGGTTGGTTACTTTGAGAATCCTGGCGTCCAAAGTGTAAACATTGATGTCTTCAAAAGCAGGAGCGGACAATGCCTCCGGAACAAAACTCGTTTTGTCGTTGATCTGACGGCCTGCCTGCTCAGCTTCAACATATTGCGAGCTTTCTGCCACGCCGTGATCTTCCGGCCCGGCGATCGTGCTGGCCTGCGCAAATGACGCAAGCGAATGCAGCGGGTCTTGACGTTGGCGATAGAGATTCGCCGACGCCATCATGTAGTCGTAATCGTCCTGGAAGTCGCTCGCAGGTCCCAGGCTGGCTAGAGTCGAGCCTGCTTTCTGCGTATTACCCTCGGCAAGATACGTATTGGTGAGACCGATGGCCACTGCACGGTTGTTCGCCCCTGCCATTTGAGCTCGGCCGAAATACTGCTTGGCCAGATCAAAATCGTGCATCGCGAGAAATAGGTTCCCTGCATCGGCGAAATCCTGCCCGCTGACAGGGGAATCTGGCAACATCCGGGCTTCCGCAAAACCAAGTGCAATTTGCCGGCGAGCTTCATCCGTATGCCCCTGGCGCAGGAAAATCTGGGCCAATGCAAGCCGGATCCCGATTCGGTTTCCTCCCGGGACTTCCAGTGCCCTCGAGAATCGCTGCATCGCAGCGTCGCGATCACCCAACGTCAGTAACGCATCGCCGGTGGCGGTCAGAATCTCCAAACGATTTCCGCCCAGACGGTCTGCTGCCTGAATGTCCCGAAGTGTCTGCTCCCTGTCTCCCTGTTTTGCATGGACCTGTGCCATTAAGGCATAGATCGCGGGTTCAGAGGGCGCGAGCTTTAGAGCGGCATTCAACGCTTCAATTGCCTCACCGTACTGCCGCATGCGAGACAAAACATCGGCGTACGCCAGTTGAGTGGTAACATCGTTGCCGTCCTCAGCCAACGCAGTGCGGTACTCGGCCGCGGCATGCGGATAGTCCACTTCCTGGCGGAATGCTTCGGCTCGCGCCAGATGCCATGGCCGCGACTTGCCCAAGGTCTTCTGCGCATACTCGAGCTGTTTGAGCGCAGGCTTGGGCCGATGCAACTGCAGATTGGCGTAAGCCAATCCAAGATGCGCTTCGCCGTAGTCTGGCTGTAACTTCAATGCAGTTTGAAAATCCTTGGATGCCTTCGCCGGTTGCTTAAGATCGTTCCATACGAAGCCGCGATTCACATATCCGGTGGCCATCTTTGGGTCTAGTTCCAGCGCACGCGTGAAGTTTTGCAGCGCAGCCTGTAAATCGTGATTCCGAACGTAGACATTGCCTGCAATCAGAGGGAGATCCTTATCGTTCGCCAGGACAGGCTCATATTTCTTGGCTAACGAGAGCGCGTCGTCGTAACGGCCGAGATAGTAAAGGTCATATGCAAGATAATCCACACCCTCCCGATCGTTCGGAAGCTTGGCAATGACGTTCTCGCCGAGCTGAGCCGACTCTGCGTATTGCCCTCGGAAAGTGAGATAGCGCTCGCGTTCGCGCTGTACTTGCGCGTTTGCGCTCATTTTCTCATTCGCCCGCTCAAGCCAGCGTTGAGCCAAGTCGATATTGTGCGATTCGAGCGCGGCATTCGTGCCTCCAGCCACAGCCAGAGGATTGTTTGGCATGCGCTCGTGAGCGCTCTCGTACTCGGTTTCCGCGGCACGGAAGTTCCGCTCGGCTGTGTAGAGATCACCCAAGGCCAGATGCGGAGCGTAGTCTTTCGGGTGCGCCGCAACAGCACGAGAGAAGTACGACTCGGCCAGCTTCGTATCTCCAGCATCGCGCGCCAGATATCCCAGACCTGACAACGCCTGCCGATTATTTTTGTCCAGTTCCAGAACTTTCAGGAATGTCTCGCGGGCCGCGCCTTTTTGGCCAATTTTCCACTGCAGGGTTCCGAAGTTCATCAGCGAGTTCACATTGCCGGGTGTGAGACTCAGCGCCTCTTTCAAATCACGGTTTGCAGCATCCAGGTTCCCCGACGCAGATTCCACGGCCGCTCGCAGGCGCAGCATCTCCGGTCGAGCCGAATCCTGTACCTTCACCTGCTCCATGGCAGCAGCAGCAGCCTGCAACTGCTGTTTAGCGTTGGTGTCATCGTCTTGCCGTACGTAGATCTCATACAGATTCAGCCGCAATTCGATCGGATAGAGAGGTCCTTCCTGCACGGGCGTCGGCAAGTTGCCCAATGCTGTTTTGTATTCCTGCTCGGCTTCGGGAAAACGATCTTCAGATTCCGCAAGAGCTGCGAGGATAGCATGGAGGCGATAGTTGTTGCCGTCGATGGAGCGTGCGGCGTCGAGGAAGGGCGTCGCTTCTTCCGGTTTCCCAGCATTGATGAACGCTTGCGCAGCGCTCAATTGAAATGCAATGTTTCCCTTCGAAGCCTTGGCTACGCGCGCGTACAGCGCCGCAGCCTCTTGGGGATTGCCAGCAAGTTCATAGGTGTACGCCATTTCCGCTTGTACGTCAGCGCTCTTGCTCGGAATCGCCTGTAAAGTTGAGATGGCCTCGTCATATTTCCCCTGATTTCTGAATTGCTCGGCCACTGCACGCAGAACATCGGGATCATGCGGCCCCCGGCTTTTGGCTTGGTTGATATAACGTGTTGCTTCATCCGGTTGCCCCAGCCTCTGGTAGGCATGAGCAATCAGCAAATCTCCATGGGCAGACGGTTGGGCGGCATCGGCTCGCTCGAGAAGGGTTAGCGCAGTCTTCGGATCCGTGCTGAGCAGCAATTCACCCGCGAGTTGTAGACTGTTGGCGTCTTTAGGATTGGCTTCGATGACTTTGCGTAGCAGTTGCTCTGCTTCATTGTCCCGGCCCATCCTGGCGTAGGTTTGAGCCAAGCCAGCCAGCCCGCGAACCGAACTCGGCTTTTGCCTTAGTCCGCGATTGTAGGCGTCCACCGACAACCCATACTGGGTGTTCAAGCGAGCCGCATATCCCAACAAGAACCATAGTTCCGCATCTTGGGGTGCTGAATTGACGGCTTGCTGGGCGTGCGCTACAGCTCCTGCAAAATCGTTTCGCTTGAGTGCCTCATCGGCTGCACGCGCTTGCCGCGCGACTTCAATACCCGCACCCCAGCTTAAGTCGTTACTGTTCGAACTTTGTTGATCCGTTTTCTTGCCTGAACCGAGATCGTACGTCTGCCCTGCTCCTCTTCCCAAGAGCGTCAAGGCCGTAACAACGCAAAAGCAAGTGAGCGGAAACCGGCTTTTCACAGAGTCACCACTTATACAAATGAAGTCTGGAACAGTCTCCGCAAAGTTACCCCAAGGAAGTTTTGCGGCCCTGTTCAGATGCGATAGCAACAATTAGGTTTGCCTCAAGGTAGGGCTGTAGAGATCGGAAGCGAGAAATGGCGCAAACCCTACAGAGTTCTTTCGAATCAAATTTGGCTGCCTAGCAGGAGTGTGGGTTGAATGACGCAGAACGAAAGCTACTCCCGTCCGATTCCGCTTCTAGCGATTGTCCTGGTGGCCCTGGCTGTTCACGGGCCTCTGTTGCTTATGCAGCTTCCGTCGGGTTCATTCGACGCGAACTTCCATATTTTTCTCGCTTCGCATTATGCGCATCACTGGTTCAATCCTTGGAACGAGAAGTGGTTCGCAGGCTTTTCACAGACGACCTACCCTCCGTTGACGCACCAGTGGATCGCGCTCGTCTCGAATGTCGCCGGCCTGAAAATGGGTTACATGCTCGTCCAATTGGTTGGCGTTCTTCTGCTGCCCGTCGGGGTATTCCGTTTTGCCCGGATTTGGGTCGATGATCGTGCCTCGTCGTATGCGGCGCTGGGCAGTATTTTTCTCGGTGCACTTGCGTTCCTGATCTACCAGGCCGGGCAATTGGCGACCATCACCTCAGCCGCACTCTACTTGAACGCATTGCCGTATTTTTACGAATGGTCGGCCCAAGGCTCGGGGCGCGCATTGGTCAAGGGCGTCGCCGTGAGTTGGGCTGCCGCGGCAGCGCATCACGTGACGCTGATTTTCGGTACGGTCCTGTTTGCGGGCCCTGTGCTCTGGGTAATCTGCGAGGATGCGTTGGACGGCCGCACAAAAGGCTCGGTGGTCGCTTCGGTTTCACGCGCAGTGCTATTCGCAGTACTCGTCGGTGTTGGGGTTGGAGTTGTTCTGTTCCCGTATTGGATGACTTTGATCCAACATCCCATCCATCAGATCCCCATTCCTCACGACAGTCGCGCGAACTTCCTGCTGAACTCAATTACGGCAATCAACTATTTTGTGATCCCGTACGGAGCTCTAATTCTGGCCTTGCCATTCATCGTCATCCGTGGCGCCTCGGCACGGAGGCTCAGACCGCTTCTCTTCGGCTTCTGGCTCACCCTCATCTTTGGGCTCGGAGGCACGACCCCGTTGCCCAGGTGGCTGCTTGGCCGCGCGTTTGAAGTCCTCACTTTCGAGCGTTTCACGTTCTGGGCAACGCTAATGGCTATGCCGATTGTGGGTTTGTTAGCCGTCGAATTGCTTGATCGCTTTCGGGCGAAAGCTGCCGTCGCGTTGTCGTTGGCTTCAGTGGCGACGGTCG
>Ga0210403_10000148_pt1 | contig 78223 bp, 78 predicted proteins | sample IncBWC19MmetaG_FD_150863 | JGI IMG/M metagenome (GOLD analysis project Ga0210403, IMG submission 150863) | Forest soil microbial communities from Barre Woods Harvard Forest LTER site, Petersham, Massachusetts, United States - Inc-BW-C-19-M | ecosystem: Environmental > Terrestrial > Soil >...
GCCACAACAATGTTGCCTGTCGTGGCGCCTGCTGGCACTGGCACTGCGATACTCGACGCGCTCCAACTCGTCGGCGTCCCCGCTGTTCCATTGAAGCTGACCGTGCTTGTTCCCTGCGTCGCGCCAAAGTTGGAGCCCGCGATCGTGACACTTGCGCCGACTAATCCTGACGCCGGGTTCAGACTTGTGATGACCGGTGCCGCCGGAGCGTTATTAACCTTGACCGTCACCGCGGCGCTAGTCGCGGCATTCCCTGAAGTGTCCGTGGCCACCACGGTCAAACTATGATTTCCATTGGAGAGCGCCGTCGTGTCCAGAGCGTTGCTATAAGGGGCGGTTACGACCGCAGCGCCTGTGTTGGCGTTGTCCACTTTGAATTGAACGCTCGCGACCGCCACGTTGTCTGTCGCGGTGGCGGTGATGGTTGTCCGACCTGAGATGGTTGCATTGTTGGCCGGGGAGGTGATGGCCACGACCGGCGGCGTGGTGTCAATCGTGGTTACGGTGAAAGCCACGCCATTGCTGGCCACGCCGGGATCTGTAAGCACGACATTGCCGCTGGTCGCTCCGCCCGGCACCGGCACAACGACACGCGTCGTGCTCCAACTCGTGGGAGACGCCGCGGTGCCGTTGAATGTCACTGTGCCGACGGCCGTTCCGAAGTTCGTCCCTGTGATTGTTACCGATGTTCCGACCGCGCCCGAGGACGGGCTTAAATTTGAAATGTTCGGGACCGCGGCTGCTGCGCCGCTACCCTTGAACCCCGCCAAGGCCGCACCCCATGAGTCGGATGATCCGAGCGAGGCATGCGCTGATTCTGCGCCGGCTGTTGTTACGATCTGCTGCTCTGCGAACAGCTTTGTGCCCGGCTCACCCGGGACATTTTCCACACTCGAAAAACCGCTTCCTACGGTAAAGTTTGCGGGATTGGCACTGGCGATCGCGCCCAGCAATAAATCTCCGCTCGCGGTCATCACGCTGCCGCTGTTGGGCGAGACACCGTTGCCCTGAGCCATGGAGATGACATCCAGGGAGTTTGTGGTCGCGACTCCCGAATACTCAACGATTGCAAAACGCAAGGTCGCCGAGATTGAATCGGACACCGTAATGGTGTTCGCGCCGCCGGAGATATTCTCCGCATAAAAGATTCCAAGCGTGTCTCCATTCGGAGTATCTACGGTGATGTTGAATTGAACGGCTTGGTGGTACGAATTGCCTCGGGAATCCGTGACGGTGAAGAGTTCTCCGGATCGCCCCGCACGAACGCAGACCCCAATCCAATTTCCCGCGGAGCTAGCGGAGTTGAAGGCAAGCGAAGCGGAGGTCGTGGTGCCGGCATCCTTGCTGGTGTGCTGAACCAAGGCGATCGCTGGTGCTTGCGCGCGCGCGCCGAATGGAATGCACACCAAAAAAAGCAAGAGAGTCAATAAAAATGCGGAGACTTTCATGGTCTGTGAGCCCGCCGATTCTGTGAGGACGTGCCGTCACAGCCCAGACCATAGCAAGAGGTCGAATTCGGAACCGTTCGATATGAGACAAACGAGAGATTATTTCTTATTAATAATCGGTTGTGATCCGGAAAGTACTGTTCAGTAGTGGACATCGCAAAACTTGCAGAGCGAAGAGCGCGGGGCCTTTCTAAAGTTTTCGCGGGTGGCCGTAGTCGGCGCAAGCTAGACCGAAGGAGTGAGCGGGCGCTCTCGTCCCGGTGAAAACCGAGATTCGGATAGAACCATCATGGTGCTGTTCGTGGCCGTATCGATGGTTGGCGGAGCGATCGAGAGTTGATTCACCGTGAGACTTTCAGAGCTTCGGTCCTCCACCTCTCTGAGAGTCAAGGCGTGCTGCAAAGCATGGCGGCGAAAGAGTGCCTCTAGACAATGCGCTCGCCCTTAGCGAAGGCCATCCGGACGGGGGCGGCAATAAAAAGAAAGGGCCGGGCTCAAGCCCGGCCTCTACAAATTCAGGACAGAAATGCACGCGTCTGAAAGACGCGCCAGTGTCGCTACGGGATCAGGGTTGGGAGTCGGGACGGCGCTTTAGGGTGGGGCGATCGTCGTCGCTAGCGGTGCTGTTTGGGTCGGACGAAGTGGTGGACGTCGGAGTCTTGGATTGTTCGGTCTTGGTGCGCAGGGTGGGCTTGCCGGGGGCTTGCTGGACCTTGCGGGAGAACATGATGTTGTGGAGGCGGCCCTTGACCTGGTCGAATTCGGAAGTGGTGACGACGTACTCCTGCTTTGCCGGCAGGATGCGGGCGATTTCTTTTTGCGCGGACTCAATGCGATCGGGCGTGGGCGGATGCGTGGAGAAGGCCTTGGGGATGGTGCCCGGGCGGCGCTTTTCATCGGCCTGGATGCGCTCGAAGAAGGTGACGTAGGAGTTCGGGTCGTAGCCGGCTTTGTACATGTATTGGAGGCCAAGAAAATCGGCTTCGCGTTCGGCATCGCGGCTGAACTTCAGGAAAGTCAGAGGAATGGCGAGGTTCAGGCCCTCGTACATGGCGTAGCCAGCCGCGCTGTAGGGAATGAAAATCATGGCGGGGATGGAAGCGAGCTGGATCAGTTCGCCCTTGGTGGCCTGCCGCGTGCCGTGGCGGGCGCAGACATGGGAAATTTCATGGGCCATGACGCCGGCAAGCTCGGACTCTTCTTGTGCCCGGAGGATGAGGCCGCTATTGACGTAGAAGAAACCGCCGGGGAGCGCGAAGGCGTTGACTTCGTCGGAGTCGATGACTTTGATGGTGAACGGAACTTTGGCGTCGGAGTTGCGAACGAGGTTCTGGCCCACGCGGTTGACGTACTCGGTGACGACGGGATCGTCAATCATTTTGGAGGAGCGCTCGACTTCTTGCGCGAGCGACTTGCCGATGGCGATCTCTTTTTCAATAGAGTAGAAATTGACTTTGCCGCTGACGTTGCGGTTGCCGATGGCTTCCACGTCTTCTTTGGAGTTCTTGGGACTGACGGTTTCCTGCTGCTGGACGGGCTGCGAGGTGGGTGCAGGAGTTTGGGCCTTAGCCGGTGGTTGCGCGGGAGGCGTCGTTTGCGGCTGCGTGGGTTGCTGCGCAGGTGGAGTCGTTGGCTGCGTGGATGGTGGATTCTTGGAGGGATCCTGGCTGGGGTCCTGGCTTTGGCTTTGGGGCGCGGAAAGGGCCGGACCAGCCAAAAGTACACAGGAGAGCGACACGCTCAGGGCGATTCGCAGTGCTTCTTTCATAAGCGCCACCTCTGCCTACCCCCTATTATACACCTTCAAACCCGGGCGGGCGTCTAGTATTGTTCCTTCCGTTCGATGTTAGACGCAGCGAGAAGGTTTTCTCCTCGGCGGAGCAGATCGTCAATTTTGAAGGTTGGAGTTGACAGATACGAACGAGATGGGGGCGGGGGAGATACCGGAAGTGTTTTCGTGCGCATCGAAACGACAGAGGGTCACAGTTGACAGTGTTTGCGGGGCACTCTAGAGTCGAAGTCTGCCTTATGGGCGTTTCCAAAATACAAGTTGGCCAGCTTTGGAAAAAGGACGGCACCAAGGATATCTATTTGGTGACGCGGCTGTATTCCGAGGCGCTGAACACGATGGTGATTCTGCGGAAGTCGGGCGCGGAGGACGAGGCGCAAGTACGCGTGCGCGTTGAGCGAGCCGGTGCCGGCCATACGATTCCTGGTTTTTCTCCTGCTCAGGAAGACGAGAAGTTTTAGTTGTCAGATCGAGCGAACTTCCATCTTTACAACATCATCCACCTTGACTAATTCCTTTTGAAAGAAAGGTTCGCCGTAACGCACGCCGATCATTTGGCCGAAGTGGCGAGCCAACTGGTGCATGTCTTCGTCCAGGCGGTCGATGGCCAGGTGGACTTTGCTCTTTTTCTCGCGAGGATGGGGGAGAAATTGTGAGCCGAAGGCCAGGATAGCCTTGCGGCGCTGGGCGTATTGTGCGGTGATGTCCACGACGAAGGTGGGGCGGACGTCGGCGAAGAGGGTGTAATAGAGGATCTTGAAGGGGCGGTGCGGGTCGCCTTCAAGGGAGAGCCGTTTGAGGCCGGCGAGGAAGCAGCCTTCGTAGCCGAGAGTCGAGGCGTGGTAGTGGTCGGGGTGACGGGCTTCCCAGTAGGGAAGGATGACGGTCGTGGGGCGAAGTTCGCGGATGACGGCGGCGAGGCGGAGTTTGTGCTGGCGGGAGGGCTGGACATCGGAGTCGGGGACGCCTAAGGTGCCGCGCCACTTGATGCCGAGGAGCTTTGCGGCTTTGGCGGCTTCTTTGGCGCGGATTTCCGGGGTGCCGCGGGTGCCCATTTCGCCGGCGGTCAGGTCAAGGATGCCGGTTTTGTAGCCGCGCTGGGACATTTTGAGGAGCGTGCCGCCGCAGGTGAGTTCGATGTCGTCGGGGTGGGCGGCGATGGCCAAGAGATCGAGAATCATTGTTCCTCCAGCGGATAGTGATTGTAGGGTAGGAGGGGCGGTTTTGTCTGTCTTTGGAAAAGTTGAGCAGAGTTGAGGGAGAAGAAAGAAGATGAGGACAGGCAAGAGTGTCTGTCCTACTGGAATGTGCTACGGTTTCTGGATTGACGATGGTGGAAAAGAATACAAGGATCGGGGAAACGGTGCCAGGGCGTGTGGCACTTGTGACGGGGGCTGCGAAACGGTTGGGGCGGGCAGTGGCTTTGCGGCTGGCGGAAGAGGGGGCGGATGTTGTCATTCACTACCGGACGTCGCGGGCGGAGGCGGAGAGCGCGGCAGGGGAGATCGAAAAATTGGGGCGGCGCGCGGCGGCGATTGCGGCGGATCTGGGGAGCGTTGCGGAAATCAAGCGGCTGTTCGATGAAACGGCGAAGCAGTTTGGGCGGCTGGATATTTTGGTGAACAGCGCAGCAAATTTTCTGCCTGCGAGCATTATTTCCACGACGGAAGAGATTTGGGATGCTTCGCTCGATACGAATCTGAAAGCGCCATTTTTTTGCGCGCAAGCGGCTGCGCCGCTTTTGCGGCGGAGCAAAGGCGTGATTATTAATTTTGCGGACGCGGGCGGGCTGCTGGGCTGGCCGGGATATATACCGCATTCGATTTCGAAAGCGGGCGTGGTGATGCTGACGAAAGTGCTGGCGAAGGCACTGGCCCCGGAAGTGCGCGTGAACGCGATTGCGCCGGGGACGATTACGATGGCGGGCGATTCGCCGGAGTGGGAAGCGGAGTTTATTAAGGTTGCGCCGCTGCAGCGGACGGGGAGGCCCTCAGACATTGCGGAGGCGGTGTTGTATCTGGTGAATGCGAAGTTTGTGACGGGGCAGGTTCTTGGCGTGGATGGCGGGCGAACTTTGTAACGGGCGCGCGTTGCGTGCAATTCGAAACGTTGTGAGAAAATTCGGAATCGGGCCGTGCAGAGAACCGCGCTGCGGTGTATTCTATTTAGCTTAACGCCCACATACGTCCGCCGTGCTTGGCGCAGGACTACCGGGAAACGGAAAGAAGAGGAAGCCACCGAAGGTATGGAAAACGAAATATCAACCCAGCCGCATGGCATGGAAGACGTAGAGATTCAGGAGTGGCTTGAGTCTCTGGATTCGGTGCTGGAATCGAGCGGGCCGGAAGTGGCGGCGGAAATTCTGGAGCGGCTGCGCGCACACGCAACCGTTAACGGAATTGATCTTCCGTTCAGCGCGAACACGCCTTATGCGAATACGATTCCGGCTCGGTTGCAGCCGCTTTTTCCAGGCGATCAGGAGCTGGAGCGGCGCATCAAGAGTTTGATCCGGTGGAATGCGCTGGCGATGGTAGTGCGCGCGAATCGCGTGGAACACAATATCGGCGGACACATTTCGACGTACGCTTCGGCGGCGACGCTCTATGAGGTGGGGTTCAACCACTTTTTCCGGGCGCGGACGGAGGAGTTCGAAGGCGACACCGTTTATTTTCAAGGGCACGCATCGCCGGGAATGTATGCACGGGCGTTTTTGGAAGGGCGGCTCAGCGCGCAGAAGCTGGAGAATTTTCGGCGCGAGCTGAAACCGGGCGGAGGACTCTCTTCCTATCCGCATCCGTGGCTGATGCCGGATTTCTGGGAATTTCCGACCGTTTCGATGGGGCTCAGCCCGCTGATGGCGATCTATCAGGCGCGGTTCAATCGGTACCTGGAAGATCGCGGGATGAAGCCCGTCACGGACGCCAAGGTGTGGGCGTTCCTGGGCGACGGGGAGACCGATGAGCCGGAATCGCTGGGGGCGATCACGCTGGCTTCGCGCGAGAAACTCGACAATCTGATTTTTGTTGTCAATTGCAATTTGCAGCGGCTCGATGGGCCGGTGCGCGGCAATGGGCAGATTATTCAGGAACTGGAATCGGCGTTTCGCGGGGCGCGCTGGAATGTGATCAAGGTGTTGTGGGGAAGCGAGTGGGATCCGATTTTCGAGCGCGATACCGAAGGGCTGCTGGTCAAGCGCATGGGCGAATTGGTGGACGGGGAATACCAGAAGCTGGTGGTTTCCTCGGGCGCATATGTGCGGGAGCATTTCTTCGGCAGCGATCCGCGGTTGCTGCAGCTTGTCGAGCCGCTGCCGGACGAGGCGCTGCGGCGGTTGCGACTGGGCGGGCATGATCCGCGCAAAGTGTATGCGGCGTACAAGGCGGCGGTGGAGCACAAGGGCTCGCCGACGGTGATTCTGGCGCGGACGATCAAGGGGTACGGACTGGGCGAAGCAGGCGAAGGCAAGAACGTCACACACCAACAGAAAAAACTGAATGAGGACGAGTTGAGGGAATTTCGTTCGCGGTTTGGGATTCCGCTGAACGACGAAGATTGCATCGAGGTGCCGTTCTACCGGCCGCCGGAGGACAGCGCGGAGATTCAGTACTTGCGGGCGCGGCGGGAAGCGCTGGGCGGATATACGCCGAAGCGCAGCGTGCGTTCGAAACCGTTTGTTTCGGATCACGAGGAGCTTTTCAAGGAATTCCACGAAGGCAGCGAGGGGCGGGAAGTTTCGACGACGATGGCATTCGTGGGCATGCTGCGGAAAATGCTGAAGGACGCGGAAATTGGCAAACTCATCGTGCCGATCGTGCCGGACGAGGCGCGGACGTTTGGCATGGAGTCGCTCTTCCGTACGGTGGGAATTTACTCGAGCGTGGGGCAGCGCTACGAGCCCGTGGATGTGAATACGCTGCTGTATTACAAGGAAGCGAAGGACGGGCAGATCCTCGAAGAGGGCATTACCGAGGCGGGCTCGATGGCTTCGTTTATCGCGGCCGGCTCGGCGTATGCCACGCATGGCATCAATACGATTCCGTTTTTTATTTACTATTCGATGTTCGGGTTTCAGAGGATTGCGGATTTTATCTGGGCGGCGGCGGATATGCGGACGCGCGGGTTCCTGCTGGGCGGGACGGCGGGGCGCACAACGCTTTCCGGCGAAGGGCTGCAGCACCAGGATGGCAACAGCCATGTGCTGGCGCTGCCGGTGCCGAACATCAAGGCGTACGATCCGGCGTTTGCTTACGAGATCGCGGTGATTATCCAGGATGGAATCCGGCGGATGTATAAGGATGGCGAAAACGTCTTTTATTACGTCACGGTGATGAACGAGCCCTATGCGATGCCGCCGATGCCGGGAAACGTGAAGGACGGGATTTTGAAGGGCATGTATCGCTTCCGGGAGGCGAGCAATCCGAAATCGAAGCTGCGTGCGCAACTGTTTGGAAGCGGAGCGATTCTCAACGAAGCGCTGCGTGCGCAGGAGATCCTCGAAACCAAGTATGGCGTGTCGGCCGACGTATGGAGCGTCACGAGTTACAAGGAACTCTACAACGATGGCATTGAAAGTGAACGCTTGAACCGTTTGCATCCTTCAGAAAAACCGCGCGTGGCGTACGTAACGAAGTGTCTCGCGGATGCGCCGGGGGTCCTGGTGGCGGCTTCCGATTACTTGAAGACGCTGCCGAACATGGTCAGCAAATGGATGCCGCGGCGCCTGGCTTCGCTCGGCACGGATGGGTTCGGGCGCAGCGAAGGACGGACTTCACTTCGTGAATTCTTTGAAGTGGATTCACGCTACATCACGCTGGCCACGCTGCACGAGCTGTTTGTAGACGGCAAAATGGACCGATCTGTTCTTGATAGAGCGATCAAGGATTTGGGCATCAACACCGATAAGCCGAATCCGGTCACTTCGTAAGAAACGAGCGCGGATGTTTTGTCGCAGAGGCCATCGGCCGCGGCTACGCGTTTTCCTTCTCGCGCAGGTTCTGACGGGCGTGGGGTTCGCCCGACCAGCTCTTTCTCAATCGAACGCAAGCGCAGAAGCGCGGCGCCGCGAATTCGCGCAACGCCTAGTTGCCGCCGCCGTCGAGCGTACCCACCACGTTGTCCGTTACGATCCTGCATACGTCCGCATTCCGTACCCGGGCGGAGATGTGCCTGCGGACACGGGTGTGTGCACGGATGAGATCATCCGCACGTATCGGAGCGTGGGAGTTGATTTGCAGAAAGAGGTTCATGAGGACATGGTTCAGAACTTCGATCAGTACCCGAGACGGTGGAGATGGCTTTCGAGCAGCCCGGATCCGAATATCGATCATCGCCGGGTGCCAAACTTGATGGTGTTCTTTTCACGCAAGGGCGAGTCGCTGGCGCTAAGCGGCCGCGCTGACGAATATGCGCCCGGAGAGATTGTCACGTGGGATTTGGGCGGGGGTGTTCCCCATGTGGGTCTGGTCGTGGATCAAAAATCACAGCAGAGTGGGCGTTACATGATCGTTCACAACATCGGGCAGGGGCCGCGCATGGAAGACGTGCTGTTTAACTGGAAGATTACCGGCCACTACCGCTACTTTGGTCCGGGTTTATAGGGCGAGCGTCAGTGCCAAAGGATTCGAGAAGTTCGGCGGGCTTGATGCGCCCGGTGGCGAGATTGGCGACAAGTTGGGCGTTGGCGGCGAGAAAGTCGTACTGGCCTAATTCCTTCGGGAGCACCCATTGGAGTTGCTCGAATGCGCGGGGGGCGAGTTCGGATTCGCGAATCTGCGCGGCGTAAAAAAGGATTTCGAGCTCCTCGGGAGTTGCGGCGTATTTGTGGACCACGCGACCGATGGGCGCACTTTTTAGCAGGGTTGCAGCGAGTTCCTCTTTGAGTTCGCGGGCGAGCGCTTGCTCGGCGGTTTCACCCGGTTCAACTTTTCCGCCGGGAAACTCCCACTTGAGGGGAGAAGTGTCCGTGCGGCGGCGCTGGCCGATCAGCAGGCGGCGGTCCGCGCGTTCAATTACAGCTGCTACGACGATGCGCATGGGGCAGGACCTCTCTCAGTGTCCTGGGACTTCTCTCTAACCATAATTGACTCTTATGGGCGGCGGTTTATTCCGCGCAAGATCTTCGTCAGCTCCATCGCGCCTTGCAGCAATGGCGGGCCGGGGGTGTTCAGAAGCTCGTCGCTGATCACGTGCACTTGACGATTGAGGACGGCGGGGACATCTTTCCAGGCCGCGACTCCGTAGGCCTGTTTCGGATCGGCCTTCTTGCCGGTGGCGGCCCAGGCTAGCACGATAATGTCCGGTCTGGCGTTCGCAATCTGCTCCTCAGTGGTTTTTTCACCGGCCGGGACCATCATATGGCCGCCAGCAATCTGCACGAGTTCCGCTACCCAGGGTGGGGAAGCAATCCGGGGATTCGGCCACGCTTCGCAGTAGACCTGTAGTGGCCGCTTGATTTTCTGAATTCTCTTTTGAATCAGAGCAAAGCCACTCCGCATTTTGTGCACGAGGTTCTCCGCCGCTGTTGCCCGCCCGGTAATGCTTCCGAGCAAGCGAATATCGTTTTCGATGTCCGCGAGTGTCCGGGGATTCATGGCCAGGAAATTCAGCGGTTGCTCCAGCAGCTTGGTGACCGTCTCTTGTTTGTAGGGCACGGAGCCAATCACCAGCGTGGGATTGAGTCGCAAGATGGCGCCCACGGATTCCATGTGCCAGCAGTCGCCAAGCTTGGTTAGATGGGAGACAGGTGCGACGTCGGCGCACCACTTGGATACTCCGACCAACGCGCGTTTTGCACCGATGGCGCACAAAATGGAAGTGGCGCTGGGCGCCAGCGAAACGATGCGCATCGGTATTCGTCGAACTGCTTTGCCTTTCACAGAAAGAGAATAGCAGACAGCTTGCTGCCCGTCTGGAACTGCAAGTGCGGGCCGACATCCGGGCCGAATGACGATTGACTGCATTCGGCGAGTGTGTTGCACTTCGTTTTTGGACCTTATGTTCAGCGAAGCTGTACTCGATCATTTTCGGAATCCGCGAAACGCAGGCGAGTTGCCCGGGGCCACGGCGACGGCTGAGGCGAGCAATCCGGTCTGTGGCGACATCCTCAAGCTGGCGGCAAAAGTTGATGAGGGCCGCATCGTGGAAGTGCGTTTTCTCTGCCGCGGGTGCACGACCTCAATAGCCTGCGCTTCGCTGCTGACGGAAGAGCTCCGCGGCCGGGTTCTTGGCGAAGCCCGCGGCGTCACTGCCGAATCACTTTCGCAGGCGCTCGGGGGGCTTCCGGCGGCAACGTTTCATGGGGCGCAGCTCGCGGCAGACGCGGCCAGCGCGCTGGTTGAGAAGCTCAGTTCTGCACTTCGTTAGTTTTTTGGGCGGAGAGCGGTATTCAAGGTTTCCGGATCGTTGAGATTCAGGACGCAGCCTTCTTCATCGGTGCGCACTTCTTCCACTTCGGCCGCATGGGCCCATACGACGGCACGGGCCCCCGTTTCGAGCGGTGCGCGAAGCAGTTCGTCATAGAGGACCGCAGAGAAAATCACAGGGTGGCCGCGGCGCCCTTCGTATAGCGGAAGAACGACGGGCTTCTTCGATTTGTAAAACTGCTCGATCAAGCCTTGCACCAGCGCGGCGCTGATGAGGGGGTGATCGATCAGGCAGAGCAGGATGCCATCGGTCCCGGCGGGGAGGCTGCGGATGGCGGCCTGAATGGAGCTGAGCTGGCCCTTTTCCCAATCTGCATTGATGACGATTTCATCGGCGGTGAGCTTCACGGCCCTGGCGATGGGTTCTGCCTGCGCACCGAGCACCACACGGCGCACGCCAATTACCGGCAGCGATGTTACCTCCAAGAGATGTTCAAGAAAGGGGCGGCCCTGGTAGGGAAGCAGCGCCTTCGGCGAGCCCATTCGGCTCGAGGTCCCGCCGGAGAGGATGACGGCGGCCAGCATGTGCCCCTTTCAGCGCTCGCCTTGGGAGAGAACCGGCGCCGGGCGCGGCTCGTGTTGCAGTTTCTTGTGGGATCCTTTTAAAGCGTTTCGGCGAACGGCAACTAATTCCGCCACGATGCTGATGGCAATCTCTTCCGGGGAGAGCGCGCCGATTTCCAGTCCCATGGGGGCGTAGACGCGCTCGAATTCTTCGGGCTTGTAACCTTCTTCTTCCAATGCTTTGTAGACGGAGAGGACTTTGCGCTTGCTTCCGATCATTCCGACGTAGCGCGCGTCGGTGCGGACGGCCCAGGCCAGCACGCGCATGTCCTCTTTGTGGCCGCGCGTCACGATTATCAGATAGGTGGCGACGTTCGGATGGATTTTGGCGAAGGCATCCTCGTAACTGGTGTGAACGTCCTGGGCCATCGGGAAGCGCTCTTTGTTGGCGAACGATTCGCGATCGTCGACGACGGCGATGCCGAAGCCGGCGGCATGGGCGGCCTTCGCGACGGCCATCGAGACGTGGCCGCCGCCGAAGAGGTAGACGACTGGCTGGGGCAAGATGGGCTCGACAAAAACTTCCAGCGTGCCGCCGCAAATGAGGCCGTTGTCGTAGCTGGCTTCGTTGTTGAGATTGAAGACCATCTTGCGGGGCGATTCCATTTGCATGACGTCTTTGGCGGCGGCCCAGACTTCGGCTTCGACACACCCTCCGCCAATGGTTCCAGAGATGGAGCCGTCTTCGCGCACCAGCATGCGGGAGCTTTCGTAGCTGGGGATGGAGCCGTTGGTGTGCACGATGGTGGCGAGGGCCGCGCGCTGCCCGGCACGCCGCATCTTCACGATTTCTTCGAACAGGTCCACGTGTTGCCCCTTTCCTGAGACTACGGCGGGCAAAACTCTCTGTCAATGCGCGCCGCGTTGTGGACACTCTTCGGCTTGGGTGCTACCTTTCGAAATCTCAATTCGAAGCCGGGGGTTTCATGAAAGCGATTGTTTTCCAGCAGCACGGTGGCCCGGAGGTATTGAAATACACCGACGTGCCGGAGCCGGCGATTCGGGCTAACGAAGTTCTCGTGCGCGTGAAGGCTTGTGCGCTCAATCATCTCGATCTTTGGGTGCGCGGGGGCATTCCTGGCGTCCCGATTCCGCTTCCGCATATTCCCGGCAGTGACGTTGCCGGGGAAATCGCGCAGATTGGACCCGAGATTTCGACGGTGCGGGTTGGGCAGAAGGTTGTTCTTGCGCCGGGCGTGACTTGCGGGAAGTGCGCTGCGTGCATTGCGGGGCAGGATAATCGCTGCCGTCAGTTCACGAATCTCGGGTACATGATTGACGGCGGCTGCGCCGAATTTGTACGTGTGCCTGAAGTGAACTGCCTGCCGTATCCGGAAAATCTTTCCTGGGACGAGGCGGCCTCGATTCCACTGGTGTTTCAAACCGCGTGGCACATGTTGCTGGCGAGGGCCGAATTGCAACCGGGAGAGGATGTGCTCATCCTGGGCGCCGGGAGCGGCGTGGGAAGCGCTGCGATTCAAATCGCGAAGTTTTTTGGCGCGCGCGTGCTGGCCACCGCGGGGAGCGAGGAAAAGCTGCAAAAAGCAAAAGAGCTTGGTGCCGATCATCTCATCAATCACAAAACGCAGAAAATCCGCGAAGAAGTGCGGCGTATTACCGGCAAGCGCGGTGTGGACGTGGTGTTCGAGCATGTGGGTACGGCTACGTGGGACGACAGCCTTGCGAGCCTTGCGCCATCGGGGCGGCTGGTGACTTGCGGCGCCACGACTGGCTACGACGCCAAGATCGATCTGCGTTTTCTCTTCAGCCGGCAACTATCGCTGCTTGGCTCCTACATGGGCACCAAGTCCGAATTGCACAGCGTGATGCGGCTCGTCGCCACCGGACGGCTGAAACCGATCGTGGATCGCATCTTCCCGCTCGCCGAGGCTGCCGCCGCGCACATGTATCTCGAGTCCAGCTTTCAATTCGGAAAAGTGGTCCTTTCCGTCTAATCGCGGCGCGAGAGAGTCCGCGTGCATGCTGGGCATTTTTTTCTTACCTGTACCGATGGACAGGAATCGGGCAGTTGCCAGAAATCCTATTGACACCTTGACGGCAGTGGAATAAATTCGCCGCGGTTTTCCACGGGTCCAACTCTCCCAACCTGGTTCCTCCCGGCGGCTAAAATCACGACGGAATTGCAGTGCAGACAGAGATACTTGCGATGTGGTCCGCGCGACCGACACGCTACGGGTGTCGCCTCACGGCTGCGGCTATGCAAATTGCCCTGACGAGGCGATTAGCATGTCAAGACTCCAGGGCAGGGAGCGTGACCCGACTGGGCCATGACGAGGAAACCCTGCCGCTCGGAATATTGGCATTTCAGAGAAAGCGATCTCACCGGGGCGTTAGGACGGATCGAGGTGCTCGTGGCGCACGAGAGGATCTCTTTGGGAGGCTCCCATGGGCGCTTTAAATTCTCAGGACGGATTCGGGAGAAAGAATGGTGCAAACCCCGCCACTCCAGAAGAAAGCCTCCCACATACGGTGACAGCCCGGCCTCGCCTCCTGGGGCCAGGAGTGGTGGAAGGCCGTGTCCAGAAAATTCTGCAGCTGGCGGAGTTGGGGACGACTTTAAGCATCCGTGAGCTGGCTCTCGAATTTCATCTGAGTCCTTCGTATCTCCAACGGCTGTTCAAGCACCAGACGGGCGTCTGCATGGGCGAGTGGTTGAACGAACAGCGACTGCAGAGAGCGGCGAGCCTGTTAGCGAACAGCTATATGAGCGTGAAAGAAATCGCATACACCATTGGATACGAACACGCGTCCAGCTTTATCCGGGCATTCGAAAGACGGTTTGCGCAGGCTCCGCTGCGCTACCGAAAGCAGTGCAATTACGGAAAATGCTAACGAAAGACCAGTTTAGCTAATCAGTTCAACTTGTAGGCGAAACCGCGCGAGTAGTAAAAGGAACGCACTCTACAGCCCAGGTAGCGTCAAGCGAGGTCTCGCACCCGGCGCGAGATTTTCCACTTGCTGAGACGACGGCTGTTTAGAAGTGCGCAAAACAACACAGAGGGCAGCGCGCTTCTTGAGCGAAGGAGATCCGAAATGAAAACGAATAAGCTTGCCTTGCTGCTGGTGTGTCTAGCGGCATTGCTATTTCCGGGAATGGCGTTTGCGCAAGTCGATCCCGGCGTGCGCCCTGGAGCCATCAATGGGCAGCCGACGGCCACCCCGATGAATCCGCTGCCGCTGGCTTCTGTGAGCTCGAGCGACGGCAGTCTGCAGTTTTTTCAGAACGGTTTAGGCCGCTTCCAAGATGTCGAATCCGTTTCAAACAGCCCCACGGGCAACAATGGTTTGGGACCACGGTTTAACTTTAACCAGTGTTCCGGGTGCCATTCCCAGCCGGCGGTCGGCGGCACAGGGCCCGCGAACAATCCCCAATTCCAGGTGATTGCCAACGGCATCGTCAACGGCTCAACCAACACCATTCCGTCGTTCATCACCGCCAACGGCCCGACGCGCGAAGCCCGTTTCCCGTTCTTCTTTGACCAGTTTGGGAATCCGAACACCAATGCTCCAAATGGCGGGGTGGAGGACCTGTTCACCGTCTCTGGCAGGTCTGACGCCGGCAGTTGCAGCCTGCCGCAGCCGAGCTTTGGCCAGGCGCAGGCGACGAACAACATCATCTTCCGAATCCCCACGCCGGTCTTTGGTGCGGGCCTGATTGAGAACATTGACGACTCAACTCTGATCGCCAACCATGCGGCCCAGGCACGCAACAATCTGGGGATTAGCGGCACCTTCAACCACAACGGTAACGATGGAACCATCTCCCGCTTTGGGTGGAAGGCGCAGAACAAATCACTGGAGCTGTTTGCTGGCGAGGCTTACAACGTGGAGATGGGCATCTCCAACGAGATTTTCGGACAAGACCGCCCGTTGCCGGGTGAAGACCAGTTGGGGAGCGGCCTTCCCGCCCATTGTCTGAACCTTAGTGGAAGCGGCTATCCGGAGGACACCACCAATTTCGCGGCTAAGACCGGCTCGGACCAGTATGCAACGAACGCTTCCATACCCAGCGACACGGTGATGTTTGCCATGTTCATGCGGTTGCTCGCTCCCCCGGTACCGTCCACGACCACACCGGGCAGCGCGGCTTCGATTGTCAATGGGCGGAATCTGTTTAGCGCCATTGGCTGCGCGACGTGCCATACCCCGACGATCAACTATAGCCAACCTTCGAATTTCACCGCCTCGTTGGGAAGTACAAGCGCGCCTGTGAGCGTCAATGCGTTTTCTGATATCGAGATCCATCACATGGGCACGGGGCTCGCGGACAACGTCTCGCAAGGCGGGGCGGGAGGAGACCAATTCCGCACGGCGCCCTTGTGGGGTCTCGGTCAGCGCATCTTCTTTCTGCACGATGGCCGTACTACCAATCTATTGGGAGCGATCCAAGCTCACCAGAGCAGCGGTTCCGAAGCGAGTCAGGTCGAAGAGAACTTTGATTCGCTTTCACCAAGTCAGCAGCAGGATCTTCTGAATTTCCTGCGCTCGCTGTAGCCTGCTGCGCCAACATCGCTCCGGGCGAGACACGGAAGTGCCTCGCCTGGTTTTTTCGAAAGAGTGAAGACAGCACTCGGACTATGCAGACTCCATTCTCCCGTTGCACGCTACTTCTCGTTTTATCGCTAACGTTGCTTCCCATGGCGCAGGGTGTCCCACAGAGCGGGGGCGATTTTTCCACGAACGCGGAGGCGAAAAAACTGCCGACCGGGGTCATCCTGGTGAAGGGTGCTTGGTCAAGCGCCAGCGATTCGGTGACTCCTCTGCCGGAAGGCGGGAGAGTCGACAAGAATGTCTATAGCAGCCCGTATTTTGGCCTCACCTACACGCTATCTCCCGATTGGACCGAGAAGTACTCCGGCCCGCCTCCTTCGGACACTGGTTACTACGTACTCGCGCAAATCCAGCCCTCGCAAACGAATAAGGGAACAAGCCGGGGCAGTATTTTGATCGCTGCGCAGGATCTTTTCTTCACCGTTGCTCCGGCCGCGAACGCGCTGGAACTAATCAACTACAACAAGGAAGGTCTGAACGCGGACTACAAGGTGGAACAGGCGCCAACGATGGTCAGGATTGCCAACCATTCTTTCGTCCGTTTTGACTATGCCTCCCCCGTGGCGGAGCTGCATTGGCATGTACTCGCAACGCAGATTCGCTGCCATGCGGTTCAGTTCGTGTTTACCAGCCGCGACACCCAATTAATCGAGAATCTGATTCAAGGCATGAACAAGATGACGCTGCCACCGGAGGCTGGTCCGATTTCGGGCACGGGCGGCGGTGAAGCGCCTGTGTGCATCAAGGACTATGCGCGCGACGAAAATATACTTGAGAAAGTCGATCCTGTTTTTACCGAGCGCAGATTCAATCCTGTTCCCGTCCGGATCATCATCGATAAGGATGGCAAAGTGAAGCACATTCATTTTCTCAGCGCTTTTCCGGATCAAGCAAAAGCCGTCGCGGATGCAATATTTCAGTGGCGGTTCAGGCCTTGTATACGCGACGGCAAGCCGACAGAGGTGGAGACGGGAATCATGTTTGGGCGCGCGCCACGCCGGGCGACATCGCCGACAAACGAGGCGGTAAGCGAGTGATCGGTGTTCGTACGTTCAGCGACGGATTATGCATGCGAAGGTTGTCCTTCGTACTGGCGCTGCTTGCGTGTTTTTCAACGGGAGCAATGGGCGCGGGCAACATCACCGGCACGGTGCGCAATCAGTCCCGCGGACAGCCCGCTGCCGGCGACGACGTGATGCTGGTTCGGCTAGATAACGGAACGCTGGAAGCACGCGCGAAAACGGATGCCCGCGGGTCGTTTGCTTTCGCTGCGCAATACCCAGACAAAGAGTACCTGGTGCGCGTGCTTCACCAAGAAGTTGACTACGATCAGCGGGCCTCGGCTGGCGACGCGCTTTCCCTCGTTGTGTTCGATGCGGCGCCGCAAGTGGCGGGCGTGACGGGCAGCATCGAGATCCTCCGCACCGGAACCAATGGGAAACTACTTCACGTCTCCGACATGATTGAGATCAAAAACGAATCGAGCCCGCCACTCACTCGGGTCGGCGAGCGCACTTTCGAAGCGTATTTGCCGGCAAATGCCAAGATTGATTCAGTCCTCGCGGCAGGTCCGGACAAAATAGCCGCGGTTATTTCGGCCGCAGCCGTGCCCGGCGAGCCGGGTCACTACGCGGTGAATTTCCCGTTACGGCCGGGGGCAACCAAGTTTGCCTTCAACTACGACCTGCCCTACGAAGGCCGCGTTGTGTTTTCTACCAGGCACGCGTATCCACTGGAACAGTTGGCGGTCATGATTCCGCCGACCATGAAATTCTCGTCGCGCTCGGCAGCCTTTCACGTCCTCGCGACCGGCAACAACCGCTATCAAGTCGAGGCGGCTAACCAAGTAGCTGCAGGACAAGGTCCTGGGTTTGAGGTTTTCGGAGAGGGAGAGCTTCCGCCTCTTGGAGAGCCATCCAAATCTCTGACTCGGGAACAATCTCCGGAGATCACTTGGCCAACCGTGGTGAATCCGAGCCGTGCCAGTCTGGCGCCCGTGTCTGATTTCGATTCGCGTTTGAAGCAAAGTGAGCCACGATCGCAAGCGCTCATCTTGGGAGGAATGACTTCCGCTCTGATTGCTGCGTGTGCTTTCCTGGTTTGGCGCGGGCGTAGGTCCGGGCGAGTCACTGGCACCCGCCACTCATGACGGTAAATCGCTTCGCTCAAGTGCCCTGAGACACATCCTTCATTTGTCTCTCGCCGCCCCCTATGCGAAAATAAGGAGCACGAGGCCTCATGAGCACATCACTCGGCAAGCACGTCACGCTGACCAAACCGGACGATTTCGGCAGCCTGCTGCAAGACGAAGGAATCATCTTCACGCAGCTCGACAAGGCCGTGAACTGGGCGCGCAAAAGTTCCATCTGGCCGCTGGGCTTCGGCCTGGCCTGCTGCGCGATTGAGATGATGTCCATGGCGGCCGCGCGCTTTGATGTGGCACGCTTCGGCGCCGAAGTGTTTCGCCCATCACCGCGCCAGGCCGACCTGATGATCGTCGCGGGGCGTCTGTCGCAGAAAATGGCTCCGGTGATTCGCCAGCTCTACGATCAAATGCCCGAGCCCAAGTGGGTCATCTCCATGGGCGCGTGCGCGACCTCCGGCGGCGTGTTCAACAATTACGCCATCGTGCAGGGCTGCAATCAGGTGATTCCGATTGACGTTTACGTGCCCGGCTGCCCTCCGCGCCCCGAAGCGCTGCTCTACGCCATCCTCCAGCTACAGAAAAAGATTGACAGCGAAAAAGGCTCGTTCAAGCGCGCGCTGAATCTCGCCTGAGCACTGCCAAGCGAATGAAGCTCTCCGCCTCCCTCGAAAAGAAAATGCCGGCCACGTTGCGGCTCTATACCTATCGCTTGATCGCGATCGCTCTGTTGCTCGCGCTGGCTCTCATGCCGCTCAGTTGTGGCGTAGGCGCGATGCTTCAGCTGCCCCCGCCCGCGAGTTACACGCTCTCCTGGAGCGATGAATTCACCGGTCCGGATGGTTCATCACCCGACTCGTCGAAGTGGGCCTACGACATCGGCGGCAACGGTTGGGGCAACGACGAGCTCGAGTACTACACCAATCGCGCGCAGAACGTGCAGCTCAAGGACGGCAATCTCGTCATCACTGCGCAAAAGGAAACCTACACGGGCGCCGAGGGAGTGACGCGCAATTACACCTCCGCGCGCCTGAAGACACAGGCGCTCTTTAGCCAGGCCTACGGGCGATTTGAAGCGCGCATAAAAATTCCCGCGGGGCAAGGAATGTGGCCAGCGTTCTGGATGCTGGGCAGCAACATCGGCTCGGTAAAATGGCCGGCGTGCGGGGAAATCGACATTATGGAGAACATCGGCAAGGAGCCCGGCACGGTTCATGGTTCAATGCACGGCCCGGGCAAGACGGGATCGACGAGCGATCTTACTGCGGCATTCAGCCTGCCGGCGGGGCAGAATTTTGCCAGTGGCTTTCACATCTACGCGGTGGAGTGGGAGGCGCGCACGGTGCGCTTTTATGTGGACTCGAATCTTTACGCGACATTTAACTCGTCGCAGTGGCCGTCGGGCGGCACATGGGTCTTCGATCATCCCTTTTTTATTATCTTGAACGTGGCCGTCGGGGGCAGTTGGCCCGGATCACCCGATACCACAACGGTCTTTCCGCAGCAGATGCTCGTGGACTACGTCCGCGTCTATACAAAGATGTAGTGGACGGGCTTTGACGCGCTGGCTTCCTTTTTCACTCTGGCCAGATGTGTTCTCTGCGGTCGCTGTGTTAAAACTCTTTCGCTGATTCAACTTCCCATGCAGCGCTACGCCGGAAGGGAAGTTACAGGAGCTTTTCCATGGACCAATCGTCCGATCCCGTGCGCCACCTTCTTCGCCACACTGTCGCCACCGTTGCCTACCGCGCCGGCAAGGCTCTGCGCGACGCGCCGGACCATTTCGGTACCTTCCACATTGGAGACAAGACCCGCACGCCCGCGCAAATCCTCGCGCACATGGGCGACCTGTTCGAATGGGCGGTCTCCATCGCACAGGGAAAACAGGCGTGGCACGACTCAACGCCGCTGCCCTGGAATGCGGAGGTGGAACGATTCTTCGGGGCGATGAAGAGGTTTGACGACTTACTGGCCTCCGCCGAACGGCTGCACGCTTCCGCGCAATGCCTTTATCAAGGCCCCGTTTCCGACGCGCTCACGCACATCGGGCAGATTGCCATGCTCCGCCGTTTGGCGGGTTCTCCCATCAAAGGTGAGAATTTTTTTAAAGCCGAAATCAGCGCTGGCCATGTCGGTCTTGAGCAGCCCGCGCCCCGGCGCGAATTCGAGTGATGTTCCTCACTGCCGCCCGAGTAATATTGCGCACTCCCCAGACGCTCGCGGTGCCAAGCGCCGTTTCAAGTTTCCGGCCGATCGCCCGCAACCGGAAAGAAAATGATTTTTCAGATGCCCAGTACTGTCAGTTGCGTGCCTGTCAGTACGGTTTTTCATCCCTCGCTTTATAACCTTCCATTCACTTGCCAGTAACCTTGCAAGAGATAGTCTTGCGTGCCCCATTTTCCGCAGTTTCCAGGAGGAATCTCGCATGTCGAAACACTACCGTTGCAATGCTCTGCTTGGTCTGGCGGCAGGCGCAGGTTTCCTGCTTGCCGCGTTGGCCTCGCCACGTCTCGCAGCTGCTCCGCCTCCGACTGGCCCCCTTGCCCAGCCGCCTTACAGTCTCAGCGTTTTCGCAAAGAGCACCACCGCGTATTCTCAGCCGGATTCTGTGGTGCAGTGGCGAAATCGCATCTTCGTCGGTTATCAGAACCACGTAGCCAAGGATGGCTCCGACGGCAAATCCAGCACCATCGTTGAGTACACTCTCGACGGCAAGGCCGGACGCACCTTTAGCGTTCCGGGCCATAACGATGGCCTGCGCGTCATCGGCGAGGACGACCTCTGGTGCATTCAGAACGAAGACGCCAACCCCAACCTTGTGGTCATCGAACTGGAATCCGGCCGTCAGACAAACTATTCGTTCGCTCCCACTGCCCACGGTGGCGGTTTCGACGACATACGGGTGCTGGACGGCAAGGTGATCATGACGGCTTCCAACCCCAATCTCAATGGCGCGGGCGTAAATGTATTTCCTGCGCTGGTCATCGCCACTCTTCAGAAAGGGATGGTTGACGTTCAGCCCATTCTGAATGGAAACGCGAGCGCCACGGATATTCCCACCGGCTCGACCGTCATTCTGAATCTCACCGATCCGGACTCGCTCAACATTGATCCTCGCGGAAACGTCGTAGTGAACAGCCAGGCGGACGCGGAATTGATCTTCATCCGCCATCCCTTTTCCGATAGTTCCTCCGTTGGCCATCTCGGGATTACGGTTGGCGGGGTCGCGGCAACTGTGGACGACACGACGTTCGCGCCCGCACGGCGGTCCTACTTGCTCTTCTCGGACGTGGGCGGAGACACTGTCTACCGCCTGGATAGTCCACCGTTCGGCTTCGAACCGGGGACCGCTTATTCGACTTCAGACACGCTTGGAATCGTCGGTGTCCTTAATCTCGACAATGGTGTTCTCACTCCCGTGGCGACGGGCTTCAGCAGCACGCGCGGCGCGATCTTCGTGACGTTCAGCGACGAGGACCATCGGGAAGATCGCTAGCTTTTCCCGGTTACATACACTTTCTCCAAGCACCGCTTAAACTGCGCCCCGCTCCGGCTCCCCGGAACGGGACCCTTTTCGTTGTTTGGGATGCCGCGCAATACCGTGCTTGTGTTCCGTAGTACGCACCGTTATAATACGCCACGTACTATTAACGATATTTCATTGCTCGCGTACGCTCTTTTGGGACTGCTGCAGCAGGAGCCACGCTCGGGCTACGATCTCCGAAAGATTTTTGCGAATACCCCGATGGGAACGTTCAGTGACAGTCCCGGAGCGATTTATCCCGCTCTTGAAAGGCTCGCGAAACGCGGATTTGTGCGCAGCCGCGTCGAGGAAACGTCCGGACTTCGGCGGCGCAGGCTGTTTCGTCCCACCGCTTCCGGGATCCGCGCATTCAAGACGTGGCAAACGAGAACGATTGTTCGCGAGGACGTTATCCGCAGCGTTGACGAACTCATGCTTCGATTCAGCTTTATGGATGAAACCGCGAGCGCTGCCGACGCCAGGCGGTTCCTGAAGGGGCTGAAGAGCGAATTGGGCGGCTACATTCCCGCTCTTCGCAAATATCTGGCAAAACATAGTCCCAACATATCGCTTTCCGGAAGGCTCGCACTAGAGAGCGGCGTTCGAGCGTACGAAACCTTGTTTCGCTGGGCAAAAGCCGCACTTTCTGCGTACCACAAGAGAAAAACGGGAGGAGCACGAAGATGAGACTGCGCGTTGTTCTTTATTGTCTGATTGGTGGGATGCCGCTCACCGTCGCGGCACTCGGAGGCGGTCATTTTATATGGTGGTGGCTTTCCGGAATTCTGTGCGCTGCGTCGTTCGTTCCCGTGGCGTTGTTCGGGCCGAGGAAAGCGTCAGGCCAGTTCGGAGTGATCCTACCGGTCTTTCTCATCGTCACCGTGCTGTGTCTTTGGTCGGAGACACTCATCTTCGTGCCCAGCTACATCCAGATAGCAGGCCGCATTCTTGTCTCTTCCGCTGTGATGTACGGGATGGTCGCCGCAGTGCTCGCTCTACTTGCAGTTTCGCTGAGGTTGTCAAAACCTGGCGAACCAGTCATGCAACATCGCCCCATGGTTTCAGCTGCGTTTATGACTCTGGCATCCGGTTTCGCGTATGTTCTCTACTATTTGGGTTTCGGTGCAATCACCTATCAGTTTTTCACCAAAGGATACTATCCGGAGGCGCCGCAAGCTGTTGCCCGCCTGGGAATTTGGTTCTGGGTTATCCAGCTGGGCCGCGGCGTGCTGATGACTCTCGCGATTGTGCCTATTATCTACACGTTGCGCATGAAGCGTTGGCACGCGGCAGTCGCCGTGGGGAGCATCCTGTGGATCACAGGCGGCGCCGCCCCGCTGGTTGTCCCGAATGATTTGATGGGTGCGACACTGCGCTTCATCCACACCGCGGAAATCTTCACGCAGAATTTTTCTTTCGGCGTAACCGCGGTTTTACTCTTGCGGCCAAAGCCCGCGCACGCCGCCAAGAAACCTCCAGCTATCTCGCCAGTTGCCGTGTAGTATCATTCGCTGTCCGCCATCGCCGCGAGCGCGCACAGGGATAACGTGGAATTCTCGAAAATCTTTTCGAAACAAAACATACTGCCTGGGCTTCGGCGGGTTCTGCAGTACGAGCAGATGATCGTCTTCGTTGGCGTAATTCTGTACGCCTTGTTTGCTGCATTGAAGATTCCCATCTCGTTTGTGGTGCTGATGGCCATGGTCTTGTCCGTCGGCAATGTTATGCTTCCGGTGAACATCGCCTTCTCACCGCTCTACAATCGGCGCTCGTTTCCGTGGAACTGGGTGATTTTCTTTCCGCTGATGACCGTGGCGGGGCTGGCGAGCGGCTTCCTCGCTTGCGTTTTGTTGCGCATGATGCTGCCGCTCAGAGAACCCTTCTGGACTCTTTTCCGGCAGAGCGCGCCGACAGCACTCGTCGTTTGTTTGTCTACTAGCACCGTTGGTTACCTTGTCTCGCAGATTCAAAACAGGCTGCAGGAGAAAAACAGGCAATTGGAGCAGGCCGTGGAAAAAGGGACGATCGCACTTCAGCAGCAGGAGCAGGAGCTCGATCGCGCCCGGGAGATACAACAAGATTTGTTGCCGAAAGCATTGCCGCAACTGCCGCAGGTGGAGCTTTCCGGCGCCTGGCAGCCCGCGCGAACCGTCGGCGGGGACTACTTCGACGTCATCCAGCTGGATGCCAACCGGCTCGGTATGTGCATTGGAGACGTGGCCGGGAAGGGAATTACAGCAGCGCTGCTGATGGCCAATTTGCAAGCATCCTTCCGCGCGTTTGCAACGGCGGACGAGAGTCCGGCGGGAGTTTGCGCCAAGTTGAATACCTTTCTGTGCAACAACGTCGCTCCTGGCAAGTTCATTACGTTTTTCTATGCCATTCTCGACGCTGGGAGTCGCAGCCTATGCTACGAAAACGCGGGCCATTGCCCCGCGATTCTGCTGAAAGCTGGCGGGCAATCCGAGTTGCTGCGCGGTGACGGCGCCGTCCTTGGCGTTTTGCCGGAATGGAGTTATAAGAATTCGAGTGTCCAGCTGGACGAAGGCGACCGCCTGCTGCTTTTCACCGATGGCATCACGGAAGCCAACAACGCGCAGGCCGAAGAGTTCGGCAACGATCGGATCATTCAGTCGGTGCAACCGAATAACGGCGAAATCACAGCACTGGCAACGCAGCGCAGAATCATGCAAGAGGTCTCCAAGTTCTGCTCTTCCAACTTCCAGGATGACGCCACCATTCTTGTCGCGGCCATCCGCTAGTCGTAGCAACCGCGTTACACGGTGATGCCGAGAACCGACTAGTATTGATCAATCCGGGTTGCAGCTTCGTATGACTCAACCTGCAGCCAAAGACGTCTCAGTTTGGCGCAGCCGGGAGATGGTCTGCTTGATTATAGGAGAAGCCGTGATGCGCTCGCGAGTAGTCGCTTGTGGACTTGCGGTTTTTTTGCTTTTGCCTTCCGTCTCGGTCGCCCTGCCACAAGCGGCACCGCCCTTGCCCCCGTCTTTGAAAACTCAGGAGCCTCAGGTCATTCGTTCGACCACGCGCCTCGTGCAAGTGAGCGTCGTCGCGCAGGACCGCAAGGGCGAACCGATCACCGGCCTGAAAAAAGAAAACTTCACTGTGCTCGACGTTGGCAAGCCGCAGAATATCGCGGTGTTTTCTTGCGAAAATGCCGCTCCCGCCGCCGCTCCTGCTCACTTGTCCTCCAACTCCTTCACGAATCGTTTTGACCTGAAGGGAGAAGATCCTGGCGCGGTCACCGTCATCCTCTTCGACACGCTCAACACTTCCTCACAGGATCAGTCTTTCGTGCGCAAGCAGATTCTTCGTTTTCTGGAGATGCTCAGACCTCAGGATCACGTGGCGATCTATGCGCTCACGACCAATCTGATTGTTCTTCATGATTTCACCCGTGATGCTTCCGCCCTTGCCAGCGCTGTGAGCCGCTTCACGTCGACGGAACTTGCAACTTTCGACGCTTCTACTGCGCAGCCTCTCGATTTGGTGAGCCTGACGGGAGATCCGCAATGGCAGGGATTCCAGAACGCTTTGAATAACGCGGAAGGTGCGATCAACGATCAGTACACTCTTAATCGTATTGGCACTACGGCTGGCGCATTAGAAATCATTGCAGAACATGTGGCTACCATTCCCGGCCGCAAGAGCCTGATCTGGGTTTCGGGAGGATTCCCAATACAAATCGGTATGAGTAGGCTTGGCACACCGCAAATCGTGAACCAGGCAACCGCTTCCTCTGGCAGCGGAGGCGACCCCAGAGCGCTGGCGGGCGTTGGACAGAGCCAGCCCGTCGGCGGAGGCGATCCCACAAATCAACTGACCCGGCCCGGGCGCGAAACGAGCGAGCAAACCGCAGTCATCACCAAAGCGACGCGGGCATTGAATCACGTAAACATGGCCATTTATCCGGTTGACGCTCATGGCGTCGAGGTGACCGCCGGGATGGACCCCGGGAAGCGTTCCGCGCCCGCTCAAGCGTCTCTGCCTTCGGATAGTTTTTTCGATCGGCAGGACATTCGGGACTCATCCCGGCTACTCGCCGATCAGACCGGCGGCAAAGCCTTCTATGGGACCAACGACATTCGCGGCGCTGTCCGTAGCGCGTTCGACGACGGCCGCAATGCTTGCACAATTGGTTTTTATCCCGATCACGGCAAATGGGACGGTACGTTTCGTGAAATCAAGGTGAAGACAGACGTTCCCGGTGCGCATCTCCGTTATCGCAAGGGCTACTACGCGTACCAGGATTTCGCCGACAGTCAAGGCGCAGTAAAAGCGGATCTTCAGCAGGCTGCTCTCAGTCCGCTGGAGACCACCAGCTTGGGAATTATCGTCAATGGAAAAGGTATGCAGCCCCTGTACGATCGCAAGCTGGAGCTGCAGATCGCGCTTGACCCGAAGCAATTTCTGCTTAAGGAATCCGACAACCACCAGAAAGGCGGGCTGGATATGGTTTTTCTCCAGCGCGATGCCTCCGGCAACGTGATTGCCGCAGAGGAGCAGCATTTCGACATGAATTTCCCGCAGAAGCAGTACGAATATCTTGCCCAAGCGGGAATTCTTCTGCAAAGGCATGTCACCGTGCTGAAGGCCTGCCGCGAAATTCGCATAGTGGTTCGCGACGCGGGATCCGGGGCTCTCGGCTCGGTTTCCGTGCCGGTAGAGGCGTTCTTCCCGGCAGCCGCCAGCCCGTCTAAACCATTAAATCTCCGAATGGGGCCGCCTCGGTAGACACTTCCACCGCGATTCGACTTCGTGGTAGCATCCCCGTCGTTCTTGTGAAATCGAGGAGAAACATCCATGTCCACGAAGTCCGCAATGAAATTGTTCATTGCAATGGCCATTGCTCTTGGCCTCCTGACCAGCGCGCTTGCGCAGATGCCCAATCCCTACGGAGTGCCCATTAGTCTTGAAAATGCGAAGAAAGTTGCGGCCCCCGCGCTGGCCGAGGCAGTGAAGAACAACTGGACGATGGCTGTGGCCATTGTGGACACCGGCGGAAACCTCGTTTATTACGAAAAAATGGACAACACGCAGCTGGGCAGCGCCACTGTTGCCATTGACAAGGCGCGGTCGGCGGCCCTGTTCAAGCGTCCTACCAAGGCATTCCAGGACGCGCTGGCCGCAGGCGGGGACGGCCTTCGCATTCTGCGGCTTCAGGGCGCGGTACCGGTTGAAGGGGGCATCCCGCTGGTGGTGGAAGGGAAAATTGTGGGCGCGATCGGCGTTTCCGGCGGCACCAGCGCGCAGGATGCCCAGTGCGCGAAAGCCGGAACCGATCTTCTAAAATAGAAATTCGTTCCCCGTTGAGCAGGCCAACCATTTCGAATTCCTACTGTCCCCCCTTGCGTGATTTTTCACGCATCGCACTCATTCGACAAAAGTGCGAGCCGGGCGCTCCATCGCAGCTCACCAAACTCTTTCTTTGTTTTTGCGCTGTAGAAGATCCCGAGGATGTGCTAGCAGGGAGCTTCAGCCTACTGTTACAATCAAGTTCTAGCCCGCCCCGGTCGCGGTCCCGCGTCCGATGGACGCCTCAGGTGTATCATTTGATACAGCAATCGCCGCGACGCCTCGGTACCCTCGCGCTGAAGGAGTAACTCGACTCATGTCTAGAGTTCTGGCCGTGCTACTAGCCTTTTGTTTTTGCAATGTACCCGCCATCCATGCTTCTCCGGCTCCCGCGAGCCTGATCGTGCAGGACCAGCCGCCGCCGGACCAGCCACAAGATCAGCCGCAGTATCAGCAACAGGACCAGGGGCCAGCCTATGAAAATTTTTCACCCGAGCAGCTCGACAATCTTCTTTCGCCCATCGCGCTCTATCCCGATCCGCTTCTTGCTCAGCTATTTGTCGCCGCAACCTTCCCTGACCAGGTTGAGGAAGCTGCGCGGTATGTTCGCGCGAATGGACCGAATGGTGTGGATGACCAGTATTGGGATGTCAGTGTGAGGGCTATCGCGCACTATCCCGCGGTAGTCGAAATGATGGCTGACAAGATCGACTGGACCACGTCGCTCGGTCAGGCCTACGTAAACCAGTCCACCGATGTGGCGGCGTCGGTGCAGCATCTTCGCCATATGGCGCGAGATGTGGGGAATCTGGCTTCGTCGCAGCAGGAAGAAGTCATTGAACACGACAACTACATCGCGATTACTCCGTATCAGCCGGAATATATTTACGTCCCTGTCTATGACCCGGCCATTTGCTACTACCGGCGGCCCTATTGGGGTCCTGCCATCACCTTCGGCGTTGGATTCCCCATTGGCGCTTGGTTGAACCTCGATTTCCGCTGGGGGTACGGAGGCGGCTGGGGCGGCGTCTATTACACCGGGTGGCGCAGGGAAGGCTGGGGCGGCCGCGGCGGTGATTGTTGGAATTGCGGATGGATCGGCCGGAGCCGCGGACGCGTAGATATCAACAACAACGTTTACATCAACAATCGCTACAACAACGTCACCGTCAACAGAAACGTCGTCAATCGCACGGTAAACGTGAACAACATTAGTCGCTATAACGCGGTCCACAAAAACGTCAATTACAACAACGTCGTGGTAAACAACAGCCGGGCCAATCGCGTGAATAACGGAAACAACGGGCGTCCCGGAAACGCGCAGGGGAACAGCGGAAACTTTGCAAACAACGCCCGCTCCGGCGGTGGACAGGGGAACGCTGGAAACAACGGTCGCCCCGGCGGTGGACAAGGGAACAGTGGAAACTATGGGAACAACGGCCGCGCTGGCGGTGCACAGGCGAATACTGGAAACTATGGGAACAACGGCCGGTCTGGCTATTCACCCGGTGGAAACGATCGCCCTGGCGCGAATAACAAGATCATTGACCGCAACATAAATCGCTCCAATCCGCAGATTGATCAGTACCGCGGGCGTGACAATAACATTCCTAATGACCGGTCTCCCAGCTCTCCGCAGCGGCCCATGCCGGGGCCGGCCCAGCGTATGCAAAACCCTCCCAACACTCCGCAGCCGCAATACCGCCAGCAGGGCCAGCCAGCGCAGGGCCGCCAGGCTCCGCAGTCACAAATGACTCGGCCCACGCCGCATACCTTCAGCCCCAACGAAGGCAATTTCGACCCGCGGGCCGCCAGTCAGCGCGGCCAGGCCAGCCGCCAACAACCGGCTCCGCAACGCGCCGCTCCCCCGCCTCAGCAGCGTTCCGCTCCTCCGCCGAGAGCACAGAATAATCCGGCGCCTGCCCAGCGTGGTGGAGGAGGCAGGAAGCCATGAAAAACGACGTCCAGACAAGACCGGAACTCACCGAGAGGAAACAGCAGATGTTCACAACGAAAAATTTCTTATTCGCTTTCTTGGCGGCGACACTGCTACTCGCCGTTGGGCTTTTCATCGCCGCGCCTGCATCGCAAGCCCAGTCTGCGATGTCTGCTTCGGCTCAAGCTGGCTTCGCCACACCAGAAGAGGCACTGCAGGCTCTGGTTGCCGCGGCAAAGGACAAAGATCGCGCGGCTTTAGCAAAACTTTTTGGGGCGGATTACGATCAGTTACTTTCCGGTGATGATGTGGAAGACAATAAGGATCTCGCTGAGTTCGCCGACGCAGTGCAGGAATCGGCGCAACTACAGCAGGTCGACGACCGCAAGTACACCATAACGGTCGGGAAGGACAACTGGCCCACGCCCGTTCCCCTTGTTCAAAAGGATGGAAAGTGGCTGTTCGATACCAAGGCCGGGCTCGAGGAAGTCATAAACCGGCGCGTTGGCGAAAATGAATTGTCCGCCATTGCCACGTGTCGTGCGTACGCCGTCGCACAATGGGAGTACTACACGGAAGGCGATTGGGATCACGACAGCGTCGCCGAATATGCGCAAAGACTCATCAGCTCACCAGGCAGGCACGATGGCTTGTATTGGGAAACAGCGGAAGGCGAGAATCCGAGCCCGCTTGGAAAACTGATCGCCGCAGCTTCCGCGGAAGGCTATGCCCCCTCTCAGGGATCACCGGACGCCGCTGGCAAAGGAGGCGCGGACAAAGAACAAGCATCCTTCGAGCACGCGCCATACCATGGCTACTATTTCAAGATCCTCATTCGCCAGGGAGCCAGCGCACCCGGCGGAAAATACGGTTACATGATTAACGGCAACATGATCGCCGGTTACGCGCTCGCCGCTTATCCTGATAAGTGGGGCAATTCCGGCGTAATGACCTTCATCATTAACCAGCAGGGCCGTGTGTATGAGAAGAATCTCGGCCCCAGCACGGGAGCGATAGCGGCGGCCATGACGGAGTACAACCCCGATCCGAGTTGGAAACTCGTTCCAACCGAACCGTAGTAGTTGCGCGGAAGGTTTTTTATTTGGCAGAAACGTGCACCACGTCCGGGAAGCGGACCACGGTGGCCGTTCCATTGAGCCATTGGAGTTTTCTTTCGGGAGAGGTGGCTTCTTTTCGGACGTAGCCCATGCCGATCACTCGCGGCGGATCAGGGAGCTTTGCCGCACGCGTGACGTAGCCTACGTCTTTCCCGTCCACCGTGAGTGCCGAACCAGCTTCGGGAACCGCATCGCCAGAGAAGAGCAGCCCCACTCGAACGCGGTTTACTTGTCCGCGCGAGCGCACGCGCTCCACGATTTCCTGGCCGGTATAGCAGCCTTTCGTGTAACTGATGTGGCTATCCTGCAGTCCCGCTTCGTGTGGAATCTGTTTTTCGCCGAAATCATATCCGAACCAGGGTATCCCCTGCGCAAGACGAATGGCGCTCATGGCGGCATAGCCGGCAGGGCCGCCACCGTGTCCGCGCACCGCTTCTAAAAGGGCGTGCCAAAGCTCCTGGAGTTTCCCGCGCTCGACGACAAACTCGGCTCCGGCAATTCCTCCCGGAGAGCGCTTCACAATTCGGCAGGGAATCGAAGCAACAGTGCCGTCTTGCGAAAAAAGGTCCGCACACCGGCTGAGATCCACTCCCGACAATTCCTGAACGACTGCGGAAGCCTTTGGACCCTCCAACGCCAGCGTCCCGAGACACTCCGTTTCGTCCGTCAGTGTCGCGTCGTCCATGATGATGTATTTGTCCAGCCACTCGATTAGGCGCTCGCGAATCATCGAGTAGGAGACGCAAAGGAGCTTGTCGGCGAATGCGTGCGTCTCGATTTCCGCGAGAATGTGGCCTTGCGGGTTCAGGAGCAGCGAGACGATTCCTTGTCCGAGTGGCAAGCCCTTGATGTTGTTCGTAAGAATCGCGTTCAGATAGCGCACACGATCGGGTCCTGTGAAAGAAAGATACGCGCGGTAGTTCTTGTCAATCAGGCCCACGCTCTTCCGCAGGAAATGATATTCAGCGGCCGCATCGCCAAAATCATCGGGCAGCGCGCAGCCGAACCACACGCCCATCCTCGCGTTCGCGCGTGCGTGCATCGCGGCGAGAGGCGTAGCGATCAGCGTGCCTGTCGACGTCGTTTCCAAGCGATCTTGTATCCCTCATGAATCAGTCTACCAAAGAGCGCGGTGACGAACGCAATGGGCCCCGCAAATCCGGACTCCTCCGATGCTATAATCCAGTTCATGAGTGACAGCCTGCCCGCCCTCAGTGCCGCCCACGAAGGTTTGATTCATATCACCATTCCCGTCGGGATGTTGCAGTGCAACTGTTCGATCATCGCGGATCCGGTCACGCGCGAAGCGATGGTGGTGGATCCGGGCGACGAGGTCACCCGCATCCTGGATCTTGTGGGGCGCCATAAGCTGACCGTCAGCGTCATCGTCAGCACGCATGCGCACATCGACCACGTCGGGGGACTTAGCAAGCTTCACCAATACACCGGCGCGCCAGTGCTTATGCATCGCGACGATTTGCCGCTCTATCAGGCCATGGACATGCAGGCCTCCTTTCTCGGCGTGCATCCGCCCGAGCTCACCGACATCGATCAATTGCTGAAGGAAGGTGACGTACTTCGTTGGGGGAGTTTTGAGGCGCATGTCCTCCACACGCCCGGCCATACTCCCGGAAGCGTTTCGCTTTATTTGCCGCACGATGCCGGGAAGGTTGCCGCTCCAGCGCCGCAGCTTTTTTCGGGAGACACACTTTTCGCGGGCAGCATTGGGCGAACCGACCTGTGGGGTGGCTCGATGGATCAGATCATGAATTCGCTGCGCACAAAACTGATGGGATTGCCCGACGCGACGATCGTGCATCCGGGGCACGGGCCCGTAACCACCATTGGTAAAGAACGCGAGCTGAATCCGTTCTTGCAGCCAGGCTAGAACGCGGCGGGCTGTAGGCGGCGGTTTCGACTGCCCATCCTGCCGTTTCGAATGTCCTATTTCACTTTTCAGTCTCTCCCCCCAGTTTTGCCCGTCGCAGTTCTTCCATCACGGATTGCACCAACTCTTTTGCGTGAACGATCTCCTGGTTGATCATGCGAAGGTCCATGGCTGGCACGGCTGGATTTCTCTGGCTCGTGCAGTAGACACCATGCTGACCCACAAGAACCAGCGCATTCGTTAAGCGGTCAAGCGAGACCGCCAGCCTGCCGCGTTCGCGTCCGAACATCTGCTCGAAATGTTCCAGTTCACCTTTGTGTTCCTGAAATGCCGACGCCATGGAATGTCCTCGTGGAAAATCAGTTGAAGTGAGCCGCGGCAGGGTTGCACATCGGGCACACCCGGCTCGCTCCAAACTTTACCCCATCGCGTGCACGGAACATAATCCGCTGAAGCCACAGAGAAGAGATTTACGACCTTCGGGTGGCCGAAGTTTGAGGTTTGCGGTTAGCGCCTGGTCCTTCATTGCGATGGGGAAAGGATTGGGCTGGAGCAGCCAAACAATGCGACGTTCCGACCTGGTACAGCATAAGGAAAGGGAAAAAGGCGCAGTCACGCGCACCTCGCAGATCGTTTTTGGCGAGAGGCAGCACCTTCTTCGCGTGCTGGATTCCCTGGAGGGTACGGACCTTCCGATCGCCCGCATGCAGCAGGAACGGCGCATCCTGGAAGAACTGATTCACGCACGCACACGGGAGCTGAACCAGATCAACACCGCGTGGGATGAAAAAATCGGGCTGGTGCTGAGCGCTGACGCCAAGCCGGAAATGCTGGAAAAACTCGTGAAGCAGGCGCCAGCGGAGGATTTTTATTTGCTCCGGTTGATCAGCGAGCATCCGCGCGCCAATGCAAAAACTCTGAACAAACTGGCGAAGCATCCTTACGGAGCGATCCGTGAGAATGTGGCGCGGCATCCGAACGCCGACGCTCCGACGCTCACCTGGTTGAGCAAGGACCGTAGCCAGCCGTTGTGGTACTTGGTGGCGTTCAACCCCAATACTCCGACGCCACTGCAGCGGCGGTTACGCGATCGCCTCAAACGCCTGGGCGAAAACCAGGTTTCAAAATAAATTCTAATTTTTTAGTGAACCGTAATGGGAACGGATGCCGCGGTGCGTCCGAACGCGTTCGTAGCGTAGAGCGTGTACGTGGTGGAATGGGCGGGCGTCACGGAAATGCTTGTGCCGCGAACGGCCCCGGCGTCCGGCGAGATGATCACATAACTGGCGCCGGTGACTTGCCACGACAGCGTGACGGGCGTGCCGGCAGGGATGGACCTGGTGCTCGCAGTGAACGAGGTGATCTGGGGGGCAGCTCCGGTGGGAACATTGTTTTGCGCGTACAGCGGAGTCAGTTGAATCACTTCAAAGTCGGACGTGGTGACCTGGCTGAGATTGTGCAGATCGTTGTTGTCCCAACGATTGTCAGGCGCGCCGCTGATGTACATGTTCGAGCCGTTGTCGGCCATGATCATGCCATATCTTTTCAGAGCGTTCAGGATTACCTGATTCTTGGCGGAGAATCCGGAAACATCGAAGCTGGCCTTGAGACGCACGCGCATGCCCATGGGCGCAGCGAGCGAGCTGCTGGAATTCGCCGCCCAATGGGAAGCGGGAGGAATAAACGCCGACTGGCTGTTTTTCAGCGTGAAACGCAGCGCGTGGGGAATCCGTCCCGCGGCAACTTCATCGTAGCGGACGAGTCCTGGAAAAATTGGCAGGCCTGCGGCATCGGCGGAAGTCCACGTGTACGGACGCTGTTCGTTCGACAGCAGATCCCAAACGGCTCCGGAAGCCGCGTTCCAAAGGGTTGTCTGCAGGTGAGAGTCATAGAGTTCGTAGAGGAAGCAGTTCGCGTTGTCCAGAACGAGGACGTGGCGATCACCGGTGCCTGGATTCGGATAACCTTCGATGGCTGCCGTAGCGGCAATCGGCATGGGCCCGGGGTCGCTCTCGGCTCCAGAGGCTGTGTAGTTCACGTCGAGGAGAAGCTGCTGGCGGCCGACAACGGAGTAGGGAATGCCCAGACTCGATCCTTTGTAAAGGCCCGAGCCAAAATCCGGATGCACGCCGATGTGGGCCCCGATGAAATTGATGATGGCATTGGAATTCTGGTCAACGGGCACGGCCGAGATGTCCGTATTCCAAAGGCTGTTTGCTGGAAAGGGAACGAAGCCGCCGAGACTCGCGCCCTGCCCGAGCGACATTCTGCTGCAGTTGGAAGTTTGCGGCGAGCCGGCGACTTGTGGATTGAGGCTGTTTGATACTGGGTCTCCCTGCGTCGTTGCTGCACAACCCGCAGCGGACAGCGCCAGGAAAAGGATGCCGAGATCGAAGGGTCTACGCATGGCCACGCACACACTTTGAACAACGCATGCCTACAGTAAGTTTACGCGTTGGAGCCGCCCGGGGGTACTGGACGAAACGGAGGAAACGGCGAGCTGTCTAGAACATTAAGAGGTGTCCGGAAGGGGCGGTGCAAGTAAAATGTCGCGCTGGCTGACGCTTACTTAGCCAGGCGCGGCGGGGACGGCAATGGGTCCACTGCAGGACATCTTCGAGACTTGGGCGCGCGGCTGGAACGCCGAGAATTCTCCGGCAAAGTTTGTGCGCGAGCGGCGCTGGCTGATTCTGGCGATTTCTGCCGTGGTGCTGATTCCGTGTTTCTGGCATCGGCGGATTGAAGCTGGAGATCTGGCGAGCCACGTCTACAATGCGTGGCTTGCGCAACTCATCGAAAAAGGGCAGGCCCCGGGGCTGTATCTCACGAAGCAGTGGGACAATGTCCTGTTCGACGTGGCCCTCGTGCGTGCGGCAAAGATGGTGGGCTTCGCCGCAGCGCAGAAAATCGTTGTCGGTCTTTGTGTTTTGATTTTCATCTGGGGAGTTTTTGCGTTCGTTGCGGCGATCACGGAGCGGCCGCCCTGGTTTCTCATGCCATGCATCGCGATGCTGGCCTACGGCTATTCGTTCAACATGGGGTTCATGAACTACTACCTCTCGCTGGGATTGGCCAGTTTCAGCCTGGCGCTCTTCTGTCGGCCCCGGGGAGTTGGTTGGCTGATTGGAGCATTCCTTATTCCGATCACGTTGCTGGCTCATCCGATTGGTTTCCTCTGGCTGATCGCAACGCTGGGGTACATCAAACTCAGAAACAAGCTGCCGGGGTGGTGGAAAACGATTCTGCCGCTGACAGCGTTTGGGATTCTGGTCGTGACGAACCGATTTGTGATGCGGCACGCACAGGAATACTTAGCAGATTGGGACCGCGGCCCGTTCTATCTCTACAACGGAGCGGACCAACTGGCGCTGTACGGAAAACAGTACTATTGGCTGGCGGGCGTGGTTTGCTTCTTGGGAATTCTCTTCGTGGTTGCGGATGGCTTTGCGCGGCGAGGGGACCCAGCCTCGCGGAGGTCCTTTGCATTGGCTTTCGAGTTGTACGCTCTCGCGTTTTGCGCCACGATGCTGTTGCCAGAAAATTTTCACGTATCGCTCTATCCCGGTTGGATTGGTTTGCTCGGGTCCAGACTAACGACCATTTCGGCCATCTTCGCGCTGTGTTTCCTGGCTCTTCTGAAACCGAGGAAGTGGCACTTCGTAGGATTTGCGGCGTGCGCCGTAGTCTTCTTTGGCTTCTTGTGGCAGGACACAAAATGGCTCAATCGGCTGGAGGCCAACGCAGAAGAAATCACGAGAGCGCTTCCGATGGGAACAAGGTTGATACCGACCGTCTGGGCGTCGCCAGGGTCGCGCGTGTCGTTCATCGGGCACGTGGTGGACCGTGCCTGCATAGGGCGTTGCTTCAACTATGCGAACTACGAACCTGCGTCGGGAGAGTTCCGGGTTCGCGTGCGCCCTGGCAGCAGCGTAGCCACTGCCTCCTCCGATGATTCGGAAGAGATGGAATCGGGGGAGCATGAAATTCAGGGTGAGGATCTTCCGCTCAAGGAGATCTATCAGTGCGATGCCGGCGACCTGACGAAGCTGTGCATCCGCGACCTGGAATCCGGCGAGAAGAACGGGCGCATCGGGTACAAACCGCCCCCTCCGTAGGTGCGAAAGCCTCGCCGCCGTCCGCCATCCGCTTGGAGACAAATTGGCTCTTGCATGAGGCCAATTTCTGGTAAAATTGGCTGAAGGTGAGAGACAATGCTTCCACTCCATCTCCAGCCGCAGAGCCACGTTCCGCTGTACATCCAACTTCGCGACCAATTGCGCGCCCTCGTGCATGCGGGCGACTTGCGTCCCGGTGACCGTATCCCTGCCAGCCGAGAACTGGCCACCATGCTGGGCGTGCATCGCACCACGGTGGCAAACGCCTACGCCGAATTGGAGTCGGAAGGACTTATTCAGGGCCACGTCGGCCGCGGCACGTTTATCCGCGGCGACGGCAATGGATTGAAGATTACGCCCCCCGCTCCGGCGGTCCTGAATGGCAACGAAGGGATCCGCTGGGAACTGCTCTTTGCCGACGAGCGCGGCGAAGAGATCCTCAGCCGCCTCACCGCGAGCGTGCCGGAAGATGCCTTGTCGTTCGTGATGGCGCGTCCCGCGGAAGAGTTCTTCCCCGTCGAGGAGCTCCAGACCTGCGTCAACGCCGTGCTGCGGCGCGAAGCGTCGGAAGTGTTAAATCTTGGCCCTTCGGACGGCTATCCGCCGTTGAAACAAGCGTTGTTGGAAATGCTGCATCGCGACGGTATTTCCGCCAAGGACGAAAACCTGCTGATTACCGACGGCTGCCAGCAGTCTCTGGACCTGATCAGCAAAGCGTTTGTGCGTCCAGGCGATTCCGTGATCATGGAGAACCCGACGTATCCGGGGGCCGTGGCCATCTTCCATGGAGCACGTGCGCGTTGCCTGAGCGTACCAATGAGGACGCATGCGGAGCCCGGTACCACGCTGGGGCTGGACCTGGAGGCGCTGGAAGCGACGCTGGCTGCCAATCGAGTGAAACTGATCGTGGTAACGCCGGATTTCCATAACCCAACGGGAACTTCGATGCCACTGGCGTCGCGGCGAAAGCTCCTCGAATTGGCCGGACGGCACCAAGTCCCGGTCGTTGAAGATCACATCTACGCGCGTCTGCATTCGCGCGAGGAGCGCGTCCCTTCGTTGAAGCAGCTCGATCGCTCAAACCTGGTCATTCACATTGACAGCTTTGCGAAGGTGGCGTTTCCGGGATTGCGCGTCGGATGGATCGTCGCGCCCGCGGCGGCGATTGAGCGCCTGCGTATCGTCAAGCAGACAACGGATCTGCACACCGATCAACTTGCGCAAGCGACACTCGCGGAGTTCTTGCGACGGGGGCTTTTCACGAAGCATCTCGCGAAGATGCGGAAAGTCTATACGTCGCGCCTCGCGGCACTGGATGAAGCGCTCCGCAAGAACATGCCGGAGGGCACACGCTGGACGCGGCCCGAAGGTGGCATGTGCCTCTGGCTGGAGCTGCCACCGGGCTTTGACGCCAGCGAACTGCTCATTCACGTGAAGGAACGCGGCGTGCTGTTCGCGCCGGGGCGCTATTTCTATGTACAGGGACCGTTGCCGAATACGCTGCGTCTTGGCTTTGCCAGCCTGGATGAAAAGCAAATCGCGCGCGGTGTTGCGACGCTGGCCGATTTGCTGCGCATCGAGATGAGGAAACGGCAACGTGGTGTGCGGCGAGCGGAACGCAGCCGCGTTGCGCTGGTCTGAAAGAGTTTTCAGTCTTCCGTTTTAGTTCTCCGTAAGAATGGGATGACACTCCGACGGCAAGGATGGTCCATCGTGGTAGAGGGGCGAGACGAGGAACTCTTGAGCGAGACGATCACACTGGCACCAAATCCGGCGAACCAATGTTTTGGCTGCGGCGGGGACAATGCCGGCGGGATGAAGCTCACGTTCGAACAGGACAATGCCAACCGCAAGATTGTCGGGAAGTTTATTTTGGGCGAAAGGTATCAGGGCGGTGCAGGATTTGCCCACGGGGGAATCATCGCAGTGCTGCTCGACGAAGCGATGGGAAAGGTTTGCCGATTTCGAGAGGTTCGCGCGGTGACCGCGGAACTGACGGTAGAGTATTTGAAGCCCGTCAATGTGCTGAACGAAATTATTGTCGAGGGCCAGGAGACAGAACAGAAGGGAAGAAACCTGTTCATGGTCGGCGAGATTCGAAACGGAGCCGGCGAGATTCTGGCAAGGGGCAAAGCCCGATTTGTGGTGATTGGGCAGAAGTGAATCGAGATTTGACGGCGCACAGCGGCCGAAAAGTTCATGGAACGAGAGGAGAAGCAAAATGGACGCGAAGAAGGTGAATGGAAGCGGCAGCGGAAACAAAGGCTCAAATGAATGGCGCGTGAAAGTGGGCCTGGCCGAGATGCTCAAGGGCGGCGTCATCATGGACGTCACCAACGCGGAGCAGGCCCAAATCGCCGAGAAGGCGGGCGCGTGCGCGGTAATGGCGCTCGAGCGTGTCCCGTCCGATATCCGCAAAGAGGGCGGTGTGGCCCGCATGGCCTCGATCAAGATCATCCGCGAAATCATGGCCACCGTGACGATTCCGGTGATGGCCAAGGTCCGCATCGGCCATTTTGCCGAAGCGGAAGTGTTGCAGGCCTTGGAAGTCGATTTTATTGATGAGAGCGAAGTCCTGACTCCCGCAGACGAAGAAAATCACATCTGGAAGCACGATTACCGCGTGCCGTTTGTTTGCGGCGCGCGCAACCTGGGCGAAGCGCTGCGCCGCATTGCCGAAGGCGCAGCGATGATTCGAACGAAGGGCGAAGCGGGTTCCGGCAACGTGGTCGAGGCCGTTCGCCACATGCGCACGATCATTAGCCAGATGAAGAAACTGACGACCATGCGCGAGGACGAGCTGATGCACGAGGCCAAAGAGCTTGGAGCGCCGCTCGATCTGATTCGCCAGATCGCCAAGACGGGCAAATTGCCGGTGCCGAATTTCTCCGCGGGCGGCATTGCCACGCCGGCGGACGCGGTGCTGGTTCGCAAACTCGGTGCGGAAGCGGTCTTCGTCGGCTCGGGCATATTCAAATCCAGCGATCCGGAGGCCCGCGCGAAAGCCGTCGTCAAGGCCACGACACATTTTGAAGATCCGAAGGCCGTCCTGGAAGCTCACGAGGAATTGGGCGAAGCCATGAAGGGTCTGGACATTCGCCAGATGGAAGAAAAAGACATGCTGTCCACCCGTGGTTGGTAAAGGAAGTTCGCAGTCGTCAGTGGTCAGCTGTTAATCTGCGAAAAGCCCTTTCATAAACACATTGTTCGTGCGGCAGGAAGTTCCCGCGGGGAGTATTTGTATTTTTTGAGGCACGCACTGAGGAGCTGAGAAGGTGAAGATTGGTATTCTGGCGGTACAAGGAGATTTTGAGGCGCATGCCGCGATGCTGGAACGACTCGGGGTGGCGAGCATCGAGGTGCGCACTCCAGCCGACCTGGAAGGCTGCGACGGCCTGATTCTTCCCGGTGGGGAAAGCACGACGCAACTGCAATTCTTGCAGGAAGAGGGCCTTGCCGAAAAGATCCAGCAATTTGCCGCCCGAGGTAGTGCTATCTTCGGAACGTGTGCCGGTGCTATCTTACTGGCCAACGAAGTGCGTAATCCGAAACAAGATTCGTTGAAGCTTCTCGACATCACGGTGTTGCGCAATGGGTATGGCCGGCAGGTAGCCAGCGATGTGGTCAGCGGCCCGTCGAAATTGAAAAAAGAGCGGCTGGAAATGGTTTTCATTCGCGGCCCCATCATCGAGCACGCCGGACCGGATGTGGAAGTTCTGGCCGAATACGCTGGGAAGCCTGCCCTCGTCCAGCGTGGCCGCATCATGGCTGCCACGTTTCATCCCGAATTGACGGACGACACCGCCGTCCATGAACACTTTCTCGGCCTTGCAGCGAACGGCCAAAACTCCGCAGCGAGCAGTGCGAAGTCGAAATGGTGAAAAAGGCAAAGAATTCACAGCCGGATGCGCGAACTTCAAACCGGACTAAAGTTTTGTTCGTATGCGTGGGGAATGCCTGCCGCAGCCCCATGGCTGAGGCCATCGCCCGCTATGATGCGGCGGACGTCATTCAACCGTCGAGCGCGGGATTGGAGCCACTCGGGTCCGTCGCCGAACTGACCAAGGAAACTCTGGCAAGAAACGGATACTCAGCGAAGGGGCTCACCTCCGACGCGCTGACTCATGGTGCCTACGAAACCGCGGACATCATTATCAATATGACTGGCAAGCCCTGGGGCGACGATTTCGCCGGTCATACGAAAGTGGAAGATTGGATTGTGGAGGACCCGTACGCCGCCGATCCCGGAACATACCAGAGAGTGTTCGAAAGCATCAAACGACGGGTAAACCAATTGGCCGTTGCGCTGCGCGAAAAGCGGCAACACGGAATGTCTGCGAAATAGGAGTTCCTTTGCGGCGGGAAAAAACCAGCGTATCGCAGGAAGATTACCTGAAGGCAATTTGGGAAATGCTCGAAGAAGACCAGACGCCCATCAGCGCGCGCCTCGCGGAAGAACTCAACGTCACCCCTCCGGCAGTGACCGCGGCGTTGAAGCGTATGACGCGTGACGGCCATGTGCGCGTGGAACGCAGCGGCCGCATCGATCTCACTCAGAAAGGCCGCAAGATTGCCGAAAGGCTTGCGCTGCGCCACCAGCTCGCCGAGATGTTGCTGACCGAAGTGATCGGACTTTCCTGGGCGAAAGCTCACGACGAGGCGGAACGCCTGGAACATGCCATCTCCCCCGAAGTAGAGGCTCTGCTCTTGAAACGATTTGGCAACAAGAAGAGCTGTCCCCATGGCGTGCCTATGCGCGGAGGCATCGCCAAGCTGCGCGAGCAGGGAGCGGTGTTGCTTGCGGATTTGCGCGGCAAGGAAGTGGCGGAAATCCTTTGCGTCTACGAAAAGGACGCCCAGTTCCTGGAGTTTCTGGAGGGCCTCCGGCTTCGCCCGTCGACAAAAGTTGAGGTCTTGAAGCGCGAGTACGACGAAACCATGACTCTCCGCGCCGGCGGGAAAACCATGCACCTTGGCAAGCCGGCCACCAGCCGAATCTGGGTCCAGCGGCTGACGGCTTAAAACGTGAGGACTCACCGCCACACCGGCAGCCGGTTCCGCCATACCGCCGGAACGTCACTTTCGCTCGTCAAGAAGCGCCTTCAAGCGGGCGAAACCTGTGCGACTGACCGGCAGGCGCGTGCCGTCGGCGAGGATCGCGAGGCGGCTGTCCTTTCCGTAAGGCTCGATGCGCGCGACGCGCTCGAGATTCACGATGTAGGAACGGTGGATGCGGACAAAGTCAGCCGGGTCTAGACTAGCCTCGAGGCCTGCGATCGTTTGTTGCTTGAGATGTTTCTTCCCCTGCGTCGCCAGGGCGACATAGTCATCCTGTGCCTCGGCATAATCCAGTCTTCCAACGGGGATGATGGTGACCTTCGTGCCGTCTTTGACGACGAGGCGTTCGCTGAATTGTTGCGGTGCGCGTGCTGCGGCCGCGAGTTCCGCAGCCTCGGGCATTTTTTCGCCCAGCCGGTTCTTCGCGCGTTCGACCGCGGCGTCGAAGCGTTCCCGCCCAATCGGCTTTAATAGATAGTCGATGGCATGCACATCGAACGCGCGCATCGCATATTGGTCGTACGCGGTCACAAAAATAACTGGCACGTCGGTCCCAATCAGTTCCAGGACGTCGAAGCCCGTCAATTTAGGCATCTGCACGTCGAGAAAGATCAGGTTTGGTTTGTGCTCCCCAACGGCCTTGACTGCTTCCATGCCATTCGCGCATTCGGCGGCGATTTCGATCTCCGGATGCGATTGCAGGAGTTCTCGGATGATGTGGCGCGCCAGCTCCTCATCATCCACGATGAGCGCTTTCCATCGTTTGCCTTGAGAAGCATTCACGCCTTTTCCTCACTTTCGGCTGGAAGCGACAGGCTGACTTGAAATAGCTCGCCCTCGGCCCTTACGTGAAGGCTGGCGTCCTTTCCGTAACGTGCTTCCAGCCGCTGCTCGACATTTTTCAACCCGCGCCCGCCGGAGCGGCGGGGTGGCGCTTCGGGGTCCCACGAATTTTCCACCAGAATCGCGAGGCGGCCATTCTGCCGCTCCGCACTGAGCCGCACGTGGCCGCCTTCGGGAAGACCGGCAATTCCGTGCTTCACTGCATTTTCAACCAGCGGCTGCAAGAGCAGCGGTGGCAGCGTGCACGCCTTGGATTCTTCCTGAATGTCTTCCTGCATCTTCAACCGGTCGCCAAACCGGACCTTCTCGATCGCAAGATACTTTTCCAGCAGATCAAGCTCCTCCGAAAACCGCACGACCGTTTTTTCGCCCAATCCCAGAGTCATGCGCAGAAAGTCGCCGAGCAAGACACACATATCGCGCGCGCGCGATGGATCGATGCTCGTCAACGCACTGATGGAATTCAAGCTGTTGAACAGGAAATGCGGATTGATCTGGGCCTTCAGCGCTTTCAACTCCGCATCCCGCGCATGAATATTGGTTTCCAGAACGCGGGCTTCTGCTTCGCTCGAAGCCTCCAACGAGAGAATGACGTAGTGAGAAGCAACTGCCAGTAGGTAAAGCAAGAAGCCCGCGGCAAAAAAGATTCGCGTAAGCGGCGCAAAGCGCTGGTCCAGCCCGTGGAACGCAGCCGTCTTCGCAAGAAAATAGACCAAAGCCAGCGCCAGCCCCACCCACAGCGCGCTCACTAGCGCCGCAGCCGTGAGGTGTCCTAGAAAAAGTCGCAGGGTGTTTTCCGGCTGGATGGGAGCACCTTTGCTCGTATACCAAGCCGAGAGGCAGATAAAGGCGTAAAGAAGGCAAAGGGGAATGACAATGGCCGCGGCTTCAACCCAACGTATCGTCCCGCCCGCGGTCGTGAGGAACGCAAGAATTACAGCCAGTGGAATCCACGCCACCAGGTACGGCCCAAATCGGTTGCGAGTGAGCAGCGGGTGCATCGGAGGGGCTCAGTTCTTGATCTCCACGCCGCCGAAGATGACTGCGCCGGACAGAATTAATACTTTTCGGCGAGGATCGCTTGGATCCGTGTTGCGTCTAATGCGCGTCTTGTCTGAGATACCCCCAAAAATGGGCGTCCCCCGAAATGCGACTTGCCAAGTCTCTGGCAGACGAATCTCGATGCCGCCAAAGATGGCGTTGATGTCCAGAGTGGCTTCGTCGGCCTGCATGTTGGCGTCGGTCAAGTCGATCTCGACACCGCCAAATACGGCGGTGATTTGACCTCCTTGAAAGTCCTGAGTCGTCACGCGCCGCTCAATGCCGCCAAAAACGGCGGATTCATTCAATGTTGTTCGCGGATCACCTCCTCCGGCAGGCACGGGTGGCCGATTTCGCGCTTCGATAGCGCCCCACATCAACACCAGTCCGACGGCGATCAAGAAAATTGGCCAAATATCGTTCCAGCGGAGGTGCCAGATGCCCAGTTCATTCAGTTGGAGTAGAGCGCCCGCCGTGATCATCAAAATGCCCCACAGGCGGCGCTCGTGCGTCATGATGTTCGGAATACCCGCGCAAATCAGGAGCAGTGGCCAGAACCGCCACAGCCGGTCCATGGAAAGGATGCCCATGTGATCGAGGAGCAGCGCGACACCGCCCAGTACCAGAAGCGCGCCCCAGAAAAGACCGCTTGTGCCTTGTCGGCCGAGATGTATGCCACCCACAATGGGTCCGCGCCGCGGACCTCGAGGGCTGCCCCCCGTTCCAATGCTCTCGTGAATTCGGTTATGGATCTGTTCGCGAAGATCTTCGCCGAATTTGTGGGGATCGAATTTGTAATCGTCACTCATGGGCGACCTCCCCTGGCCGAAGAACTCGAACTGCCTTTCATTGCCACGAAGCGGCTTCCGAATGCATATCGCAGCAGAATTGCCCCGATGATGACCAACAGTAGCGGCCAGAATGATACCAAGATCTGCTGGAGAGCAGAGAAAAACCGGGCACGATCAAACGTGTAGGCCTGCGCTGTATGCAACGCCGCCAATCCGAGTGCCGGGAGCGCCCCCAGAGCTTCGTTCGCCGAAATGCTGGCGAAACTCCCGGTGGAAGATAAAACTCCATCCACATTGGCGAAGAGAATCATGAGGCCCAGCGCGACCAGCGCTGCTCCTGTGATTGATTTCAGGTTTCTTGTCGATGGCTGCCGCGATTCCATGGTGGGCTCCTGATTGGCGGTTTCCTTGCCCCAAAGCGAGAATAGGGGGCTCCCAACACGCTTGCACCAAGGATTCGGCAGGAATGGACCATTTACCGGCGAACGGCGGTTGCCGAGCGGGGAATGGCGCTGCGGGGTCAGCCCCGGAGGGCCAGCGGAACTCCTTGCAATATGGAACCGTTAGGAATATCGTATGCGGCACGCGTTGGGACTTCCTCCAGCAAGGTTCTCGTCCTCAAGTTGCTAGGAGTCATCGCATGGACAGGTTTGTGGAAAAAACCCACCAGAATCGTGTGGAGCGTTGGCGCTGGCTTTTGTACGTGGTGCTGGCGTTGGCAGGTGCATCTTTGACTTTCGTTGGGGCACGAGCCCAGCAGAAAGCCACCGATGACACCACTTTTCGCAAGCTGGTGGACAACTTCTGCGCCGCCTGGAGCAGCGGGAACGCGGAAGCGCCGGCCAAGTTCTATGCGAAGGATGGTGGACTCGTTTTCTACGATGTGGCCCCGTTCGAATACCACGGCTGGAAGGAGTACCACGACGGAGTCCAGAAGGAGTTTTTGGACAATGCCTCGGAGATCAAGCTCACGGCCGGCAAAGACCTGAAAGTGACCCGCCGCGGCATGATCGCCTGGACGATTGTGCCAATGCACCTGATGGAAAAGACGAAGGACGGAAAAACTTTGGAAATGGACCTCCGGTACACCGGGATTTGGGAGAAACGCGGCGCTAATTGGGTGCTTGTGCACGACCATCTTTCAGCGCCCGCTGCCGGAAGCTAAATCTTGAAAATGAGGGCTGGGCGAACCGCCCATTGCGCAAGAAAATGTTCAAGACCATTCAGTATTACTGGAATGCCGCTCGCGGCTACCGCTTCAATCCGTGGAAGAGTCCCTACTTGTGTTGGCGCTTTGAGACTTTCCTCGGGAAAGAGGCGGCCAACATGACCGCCGGCAAGTTCTTTCACCTCACCTGGAAATACCGCGCCCACATGGAGCGGTTTGTAGACTGGGCCGCGGAAAGACAGCGCTTCCAGCGCCGCCGGCACGCCTAACCCAACTCACTGATTGTTCTCACACGCATGCGCATGCCTTCGATGGATACCTCTGTCCGGAGGTATACTAGTAGCTGAGAGGAGGATCCGTGGAAGAACTGAAGATCCTCCAGAAAACGGAAAAACTTCACGAAGCCCGTTGGTGGGAAGCGGAGCCGGACGGGCGAGTCCATTGCTATCTCTGCCCGCGGCATTGCCACATTCATCCGAGCCAGGCCGGTTTTTGCTTCATCCGCATCAACGAGGGCGGGAGGCTCTATAGCCTCGGCTACGGCGCTCCGGCCGCGCTGCAAGTAGACCCCATCGAGAAAAAGCCGCTCAACCATTTTCTTCCAGGGACTCGTGTTTTCAGCATGGGGACCGCTGGCTGCAACATGGGCTGTTTTTTCTGCCAGAACTGGGACATTTCAAAATCGCGCTCCGACCAGGTTCGTTCTCAGCCAGTGCCTCCCGAAGATGTTCCGTTGCTGGCGCTGAAGTACGGCTGCGATTCGATCGCGTTTACCTACAACGAACCAACTATCTGGGGCGAATACGTCATTGATATTTGCCGGGAAGCGAAGAAACACGGCTTGAAGACCGTCATGGTCACGAACGGCTACGTCACCTATGACGCCTTCCACGACATCTACGACCACATCGATGCGGCAAACGTGGACCTCAAAGCCTTCACCGAGAATTTCTACGGCAAGATCACGCTGACACATCTTCAGCCCGTGCTGGACACCCTCGAGTGGCTGAAAAAGGAAACCAGTGTATGGTTTGAGATTACGAATCTGATGATTCCGACCTTGAACGACGACCCTGTGGAAAGTCGAAAACTCGCCGATTGGATTCTGACGCACCTCGGGCCGGACGTGCCGCTCCATTTCACCGCGTTTCACCCCGACTTCAAGCTGCAGGACAAGCCACGAACTCCCGCTGCGACTCTCGACCGCGCCCGGCAGATTGCGCTCGACGCCGGCCTGCGCTACGTCTACGAAGGAAATATCTACAGCGATGGCGCAAACACCTACTGTCCGCAGTGCAGGGAACTGCTTCTCCGCCGGTCCTGGCATGACGTTTTGCAGAACAGCATCAAAAACGGTTCCTGTCCAAAATGCGGATGTTCCATTGCCGGCGTCTGGTCGAATGGTGAAGCCACGAGGGTCCCAACTGGAAAAACGGCGATGGCCGCGGCCAGGCGCTACAGTCATTTGAACCTGTAACTCCCGCTTCGCATCATGGATGGAACGAATAAAATCCCGGTCCCACGCGCATGGCGTGATGCCACGCGACCGGGAACGCCCACCACACCAGAGTCCCCAGAATCCCTTGCGCAACTGCCAGCGGAACAATGTTGCGGTCGCGAGCGAAGAGCCACGACATCGCGACTCCGCCAATAAATGTCAAGGGAATGAGAACCGGATTAGGCCAATGGAGCCCAGCAAAGATGGCGCCGGCAAGAAGACAAGCGCGGAAGCGATTTTCGGTGGCCGCAAGCAGGCGGTTGGTGAGAAGGGAATTCAGCCCTACCTGTTGAAGCAAGCAAAACGCCATGTAACTAAAGAAGTGTTTTGGGATCAATAGATGGCTGGGCGGGCGATGTAAAGCACCGAGAGAAAGGCCCAAGATACAGAGTACCGCCATCAATGGGGTGAGCACCAAACTGGCTCGCAGGGTGGCACTCCACAAATTATCAGCTCGCCAGCCAAGCGTCTTGGGAGTGTCTCCGTGAATGAGAAAACTGGCCACCAGCCAGATGGGAAACACGATCCAAGATTGCCAGTACGAATCCTGGAGTTGCCAGATGTACCAGGCAATAAAAACGGAAAGGGCCAGCACCTCCACAAGGTTGAAAGCACGAGAGATCTTCATGCTTGCAAAGGTATCATTCCGAGAGGTGTTCCTCGTCCGGATGGCTGAGATCAAGAAGCCGGAGCGCACTCTCAAATAACTCGTCAATGTCCTGTTCGCTGGCTTCGTGCGGGGCCAGAAATTCGTGGAGATCGAAATCTGGAAATCCTCGATTCGTTACGCGCGCGGGAAGGAGCTGCCGCAAGCGCCGCGATTCGATCGTTCCAAGTTCGCGAATTTCCTCGAAAACAACGCGTTGGAGCGGATCTTGAAAAATGGCCGGATCGAGCAAATGGCAAATCTCCAGGCGAGTCCCGCTCTTGATCAGCACCGAGCAGAGAAGTCGCAAAGTATTTCTCTCCAGCGCGGAACGGGCCTGTGCTCCGTTACTTCGCACGTGAATCCTCATTTACATCCAACGTCGAGCCCCAGGAGAGGCAAAGCTCTTGAATCTCGAAGAATGCTCCGGGCATCAAAGATGTGCAAGTCATAGCAGATGAGATGATACTAATTTAAGCTAAGTTGCGTTCGGAGGGGCGGAACGGATGGCGCAAAAACACCGGGTCGTCATTCTTGGCGGCGGATTCGGCGGCTTGGCTGCGGCGCAAAAGCTGAAGCGGGCATCCGTCGAAGTAACACTGATTGATCGCCGCAATTTTCATCTTTTCCAGCCGCTTCTCTACCAGGTGGCCACCGGATCACTTTCCCCGGGCGACATTGCCGCTCCGTTGCGCGGCGTATTGAGTGGCCAAAGAAATGCCCGGGTTCTGCTCGGGGAAGCAGTGGACGTGGACCCGGAAGCCAAGCGCGTAATCCTCCGCGACGGAGCCACGTTCGAATACGACACTCTCATCGTTGCCACGGGTTCTCAATCGTCCTACTACGGAAAGGATTCTTGGCGTGAATGGGCCCCCAGTCTGAAGTCCGTCGAAGAAGCGACCGCCATCCGCCATAAAATTCTCTACGCGTTCGAGCGCGCAGAACGCTCTGACACCCCGGAACAGGTCCGCGCCTGGCTTACCTTCGTCATCGTGGGCGCCGGTGCGACCGGGCTGGAGCTTGCGGGAGCCCTCGCTGAAATTGCCACCGAAACACTGCGCCACGATTTTCGAAAAATCAATCCGCGAGAAGCTCGGATAATTCTGATGGAGGGTGCCCCGCGCGTCCTGGGAGCCTTTCCGGAGGATCTTTCCGGCAAAGCCGAAAAGCTAGTTACAGGTCTCGGCGTGGAAGTCATCAAAGGCGTCATGGTGACGAATATTGATTCGGACGGCGTCACCTTCAAGCACGGGGATTCCGTCGAGTCCCTCACGGCGAAGACCGTCCTCTGGGCTGGGGGCGTTACCACCACACCGTTCGGTCTCAAGCTTGCCCAAAATACCAAGGCGGAAACCGATCGCAGCGGCCGGATCAAAGTGAATCCCGATCTGACCATCCCGAACTACCCTGACATTTTTATCATCGGCGACCAGGCAAACTCGATCACGGAAGACGGCAGATCCTTGCCGGGTGTCGCGCAAGTGGCCATCCAGGGCGGCGCTTACGTCGCCAAAGCCATTCGGCGGCGTTTGGAAGGGAAGCGCGATCTTCCTCCTTTCCGCTACTTCAATAAAGGAGACATGGCGGTCATTGGCCGCGCCGCGGCCGTCGCCAATATTTTCGGATTGCACATTTCCGGCCTTCCCGCTTGGCTGATCTGGCTCTTCGTCCACTTGATTTACATCGTCGAGTTCCAGAGCCGCGTGGTGGTCTTCATCCAGTGGGGATTCGAATATCTTACCTTCAGCCGCGGTGCGCGCCTAATTACCGGCACAGCCGCGACTGATTCCGTCGGAAAATCAGGCGCTATGGGAAATACCGGTGATGGCCGATGAGAATTGCCAGTGCAACAAATCCTTCGAAACGGGAGTGATTGGGGTTAGCACCGCCAGGGTCGTGCTGACGATTGACTCCCGCGCGGGCAAACTCAACGTCCCAGAAACGTCTCGATTTTTTCGGCCTCCGGCTCTGCCAAAGCCAGATATTTCTTTGCACTCTTGAGATCCTGCGCCTGCAGCGCCGCCAGCGCTTTGCCGAGATAAGTGCGCATCCGCGCTTGCGCGGCCACGATGTCGCCGCGCAATTGCAATCCCTGCGCGTTTTGTTGCCGTTGCAAACTATCAAGGCTTGCATCGATCGCCGCCTCGCGCCCGGAAAGCTGATCCGCCTGGTGCTCAAGTTCCTCCAGTTGAGCAGCATCTGGCGCGCCCGCTTGAGCACCCACGCTGCTATTGGCTGGTTGCTGCTCTCGACTCGCTGGCGACCCTTGGCCGGCAACGTTTTCCGGATTCGCCACAGGTGTGCTCGGAGCAGCACCGTTTTGAAGTTTGCTAGCGTCCAGGGACGATTTCATGCCGGCTGCTTGGGCTGACTGTGTCGGGTTCAAATCTTTTGTGGGAGTCGTCTCCCCAGCCCCCACCACCGCCGGGGAATTTGGAGCAGGCCCGGGATTTGTCGCCTGAGGACTGATGGCGCTGGCGTCGGCGGACTTTGGCGTAGCGTCCTTCGACGGAAACGAAGCACCCTCTTTCGCTCGAGTCTTCAACCAGTGAGGGGCAGAGATTCCCGCAGCCACCAAAACCAACAACACGATCAGCGCTCCAAGTCCGATGTAGAGTCCTCGATGCCCTTTGTCGCTTGCTTGCGCCACCGGCAGCTGCGCGGCTTGGCTAGCCGCCGGCGAATCTTGCCACTCCTTTCCCTGTGTTAGAGGAACCGTGGCCGTATTTCGTCGAGCTGTTTCCAGTGCAGGGCTTGCCTGTTCCGCGGAAAGCGCTTGCGTACGTGCTCCGATCTCTCCCAGGCCCGCCGCAGCGCTTTGCATTGCCTCCAGAAACACATCGGCGGACTGAAACCTCTGCGCGGGGTCTTTCTCCATGGCCTTCAAAATGATTTTGCTCACGGCCTCCGGCAAGTCCGGCTTCAATTCAATCGGTGGTTTCGGCACTTCTCGCAGATGCGCCTGCAGAATGGAAAAGTGGCTGTCCGCTTGGAAAGGTCGTTGCCCCGTGACCATCTCGTAGAGCGAAACTCCGACCGAGTACAAATCGGAGCGTGCGTCTACCGGAGCGCATTTCACTTGCTCTGGTGACATGTAGCTCAGCGACCCCATCGTTGTACCGGTCATCGTCAGCCCCATATCGGGGCCCGAGCGCGCAATACCGAAATCCATCAGCTTGATGACCCCTTCCGGAGTCAACATCATGTTCGAGGGTTTGATGTCCCTGTGGATGACTTGCCGCTGGTGCGCGTAGCTCAACGCGGAGAGCACTTGACTGATGTAATTGAGCGCGTCCCGAAGAGGGATAGCTCCTTGTTCCACGCGAGCGCTCAGGGTGGTGCCCTCAAGGTGCTCCATGATCATCACCAGTTGGTTGTCAATTGTAAGCGCCGTCCGCAGCGCGGCGATGTTTGGATGATTCAAACTCGCGAGAACCTTGATCTCGCGCAAGAACCGGTCCGCTAGGTCTTTTTGATCCGCGAGGTTTGGTAAAAGGACTTTCATCGCTTCGATGCGATCCGACAAAACATTTCGCACCTTGAAAACCTTGCCCATGCCGCCAACGCCAAGCACCCCCAGAATCTCGTAGTCCCCTTTTCGCGTGCCAACTAGTTCTTCGCTCATAACACACTCCTTGCGAAGCCTTCGATGGCTTAAGATACTGCATTTCCCGCCCTGGAAGTACAAGAAGTCCTTGCCTCACCGTAATGAAACGGCATCTTCACGTGTTCTCAATGATGCGGTCGGCAAATGTGTGATTCTAGCTCGCAACGGATTCGCAGTCGCAACCTATGGCGGAACATCTCCTCGACCAGAAGTACCTCGAAGGGCCGACACCTTGAACACTGACCTCGCAAGGGTCGGGAAGTACTCGAAGCTAGATCAGAAGTAGGTTACTGCTTGGCTGGATTTGCGGAACAAGGCAGCGCACGGCAAGTATTCGGAATATACGAACGAGCAGGTCGTTCTGATCCTTGCTGGCGTTCGCGATTTCTTTTCTCGTATACGCCCATAGCGTCCGACCGCGTCGCTCAGAGACATTACATGGCAACGTCACCCATTCAGTTCCCGACTACAACAGGCCGGCCACAAGCCCAGATCCGCGTCTCACTGCCAGAAGCTCTTCGTTGACTCAATAATCGTTATGGATATAACGTAGTGAGGCCCGGGCTCGACCTGATCGGGCATGTGAAACCAGAAGCAGCCACGCCCGCGAGTGGAGGTGGCACGCCTCTGGACACGGCGAAACTTGCCAAAATCGCCGGGCATGAAGGCGAGCAAACGGGAGCCGTTTACAAAATTACCGTGGGGCGCGACGACCTCGGAATGAAAAAACACGGAGCGGTGATCAATGCCCGCATGGGATTGAATACCTGGGCAGCGTTTGTCGGGACGCAGGAAGACGCCGCAATTGCGGGTGACGTCGCAATGCTCGAAACCGAAGTGACTCCCGTTCTAAAAGCTCTTCGCAAGAACGGTCTGGACGTGGTTGCCATTCATCATCACATGACCGGAGATCGGCCCGTCGTGATCTTCCTTCATTACTGGGGGAGGGGCCCAGCCGAAAGACTTGCAGCCGCATTCAAGGCGGCTCTCGATGAGCTAGGCAAGAGTAGCGGTGGTGCTGCCTACTCGCTGGGGCAGTGAGGAAAGCAGATGCGAACGAAACTACTATCTTTGCTAGCAGGAGTTTGTGTCTGCGTCACATTCGCTGGTTTGTTCTCTCCAAATGCATTCGGACAAACGCTCAAGCAGATCACGAAGTTTGACTTGCCCGGGCCGAGTGGAAAGCGCTTCGACTACCTCACAATCGATGAAGACGATCATTACCTGTTGTCCGCCCATCTCGCCGCAGACCAAACCTACGTCATCGATCTCGGTACCAACAAGGTCATCGCGACGATTACGGATACTCCGGGTGCGGAAGGCGTCGAATACGTTTCAGAACTCAAGAAGTTCTACACGTCAAACGCGCACGACGACACCGTCGGTGTCGTGGATCTCAAGCAGATGAAAGTTGTGAAGAAGTTGAAGACGGAAGCGAAGCCGGATGGCAGTACCTTTGCATCTCCATTCAACAAGCTGTACGTGTCCGATGAGCGAGGCAAAGCCGAAGCCATCGTGGACGTGCAAAAAGACGAAATCATCAAGACGTTGCACTTCGACAGCGAAACGGGCATGCCCCAGTACGATCCCATCGCACGCAAGGTGTACGTGAACCTGCAGGACCAAAACATCTTTGCGGTCATCGATCCTGCGACCGACACGGTGGTGGGACGGTATCCGGTCGGAAAATGCGAAGGTAACCACGGCATGGCACTCGATCCGGAACACCACAGGGCATTTCTCTCGTGTGAAGGAAACGAATTGATGACGGTGTTCGACCTGGACAAGCACGTGCCGATTGCGTTTCTCAAAATGCCGGGCGGTCCCGACGTGATCAAGTTTGACCCGGGCTTGAGCCGGATCTACGTCGCGTGCTACAGCGGCGCGATTGCGGTGTTTCACCAGGACGACCCGGACCACTATCGCAAGCTGGAAGATTTCCACGTGCAGCACGCGGTGCACACACTGTCAGTCGATCTCAAAACGCATCGCGTGTATACGCCCGAACAGGAAGAAGACGGCAAGCCCGTCGCGCGCATGGTGGTGTACGAGGCCGTGACAAATCCATAGGGAAATTGCGGCCCTTGATCCAATGGCGACGACGAATTTCATCCCGAGTGTGCTCAGAACACTGTCGCGCGATGCGTGGCTTCTCTTCGCCACCCGCTCCGCACGTCTGTTTGCATATGGCTCACTCTCCGTTATTCTGGTTTTCTACCTAGTTAGTCTAGGCCTCACCGAGGCCCAAGTGGGCCTCGTTCTTACGCTGACGCTGGTCGGTGATGTGGTTGTCTCACTCTTCCTGACAACGAGAGCGGATCGTATTGGGCGGCACTGCTGAGCGGTCCCGTCGCGGGCGTACAGCAGGTAACACTGTTGGATGGACAGTTCAATACGATAGCGACCTATGGGCTCAACATGCTCGCGCTAGCCACCGAAGTGCTGTTCAGCCGCGACGGGATTCTTGTGCTGGTGTTCAAAAGTGAACAGAAGCCGGTTTGCCCCGGCTGTTAGCATTTCTGCCGGTTTGGAAGCTCGAAGTCGACTCGACAACGCAAGTCCCCCCCCCTTGTCATCGACGAAGAAGACAAATCCAGCCAAGGAGCTTCGATATGAAGAAAATTCTGTTGGTTATCTGCATTTTGAGCATGGGCAGCCTGGCCTGGGCGCAGTCGGCCCCATCACTAGGCTCGTCGGCAAGCTTCGCAGTCCTGGGCACCACGACGGTAACTAACGCGACCACACCTCCGGGCCCCCCGGCTTTCACGACCATCACCGGGGATCTTGGTCTCGCACCCCCAGGTGTTTCGGTCACTGGCTTTTCGCTGGTGCCAGGCGTGAACCGGATCGTCGTGGGGCCATCCCCCGCGACCGGCGTGACCGCTGGGTTGGGAGTCGTGACGGGAACCATACATGTGGGAGACGCGGTCGCGCTTCTGGCTCATGCTGATGCCACCAAAACATACGCTGCCCTTCTAGCCGAGACCTGCGGGACCAACTTGAGTGGCTCGGATCTGGGTGGGCTTACTCTTACGCCGGGCGTCTATTGTTTCGATTCTTCGGCTCAGTTGACGGGAACCCTCACGCTCAGCGGCAACGGTGTCTATGTTTTCCAGATAGGGAGCACGCTTACGACAGCGACCGGTTCCTCTGTTGTCCTTACTAACGGGGCCCTGTGTGGCAACGTGTTCTGGCAAGTCGGCAGCTCTTCCACTCTTGGCCTCGGGACTAGCTTCGCGGGAAACCTCATCGCCTTCACCAGTGACACCGTGACTACCGGCGTAAGTGTAGCGGGCAGAGTATTTGCGCTAGGCGGTGCAGTGACATTGGATACTAACAACATCACAGCTGGGGCGTGCGCCTCAAACGGCGGCGGTGGCGGCGGCCATGACCACGACGGCTGCAAAAATAGCGACGGTGATCATGACAAAGACAAAGACAAAGACAAAGATCATCATGACGAGGACCGTAAGTCCTGACGCAAGAGATTAGACAGCAGGAAGTCAACCAGCTGAGCCTGGTAATTGAGATCCGCGTCAGCCATTGTCGCTAGATCCTTGGACCAGAGCGCTTCCGCGACCTGAGCTTCCTCAGGTGTGCTGTTTAGCGTAAGTCGGTATACCGGTTGGCCCGTCCAGCTGCGATGAATGAAAAGATGGGGCTCTTCATAATAGACGAACCACTTGTCTTCCATACTCTGCGGAACGAGACCCGGATCAGTAGCGTGCAGCCTGAGGCGGTCAGATTGCGCGCTCGAGACACACGGAAATTCGTTGAGGTGCGGCTGCGAGACTTGCGAAAATTGTTGAACGGGGAGCCGCGAATCGCCCGTGCAGCGATTGGTAAGCACGTCCAAAAAATCACAATGACGCCGGAAGGTCGGACTTACATCGCATCGGGGTCTTGGGACTCGCTCGGGTTGGGTGCTGTGGCTGTTAGCATGGTGCCGGGGGCCTGGTATGCACGAATCTGCCACAAGCCAAGTTCTTTGTAGATCTGGCTGCCTAGGGCCTCTCAAAGGAAGATCGGGTAACGCGGTTTGTGCGGTGTCGAACGGCATGCGACAAGAGTCTTTTTTTCTATGTGGAGTAAAGGGAAACCAGGATGCCCAATACGATCCCAAGTTTCGGACGTCGGTTCGATGCCATCGCGCCCTCTCCATAAACTCTGTTGATGCAGTTGGATTTAGGCATCCCACCCTAGCAATTCCTATCAAAAACCTGAGTTTTGGACGCGGACATTTTGGAGTCTCTCGCTTCGCGCTGCTTTGGGCGAGCAAGCGACTTCTGACCAGCATCTGTTTGTCTCCGGACTGGAGGGCCCGCCGGAAAGACTGGTCCGGCGGCCAACTAGAAAATAGAAATTGGAAAAGGGCCAGGAGAAGCCCATGCTATCAGGCGTTGATCTTTGTCCACCACTCGCCAAGTTTGCGCACGGCCTCCTTTTGAGAAGAATAGTCTTCATACAGCATACTTAGGAGATCCGTTGGCATCCTCTTTAGCTTTGCGTGCTTCAGAATGACACAACGGCGCTTCAGTAATTGCATCATCCCTAGTTCGTACACGACATTTGGGTTGTGCATTTGGGTGGTCTCTGCCCTGTCGAAAATAGCTACACCATAACTACAACACAGAAGGCAAGCAACTGGGTTGTATAGGTCGTTGGTCAATCTGTGATCCTTTGCCAGCACGGGGTTCAAGGAAAGCCTTACTAATTCTTCTTTTACGCTGTCAATCAGGGGCTCGAGTTTTGCCCTATAAGAAACCATGATGAAAACGTTCTTGTCGAAGGGGTTCTTTCGCAGGAATTTCTTGATTTGTTCGGACCATCCTTGGAGCGGAAAAGGGACCAATTGGTTTGGTAAATCAGAGATTTCGGGGAAGAGTGTTTCCGGCGCGGTTGGTGTACTCGCGGCTAACACGCCGGGTGGGATTTTCGCAACTTCGAGCAGGATTTGTGCGTGCAAGACCTTCCAGACTCCGCCGAGAGCCGCGAAGACTTTGCCTCTGTTCACTGGTCCCGACGTCATTTGGGCCAACCTGGAAGTTAGTTCGTCGGCCCGATTCAAGACTTCGTTTGGAACTCCAATCGCGGCAAGGCTGGGCCGAACGCTCACAGACCATGTGAGTACTAGTTCCTGAATTCTTTCAATAAGCGTACTGCTGACTGCCGCGTTGCGGCGCAAGGCCGCAAGAATGGCACTAACTTCCCTCAGAAGGTTGCGGAGGACTTCAAGCACGGCGGGCTTTCAACGCTCACTGTTTGGCTTCAAGGAGTGCTTCAACGTAGGCTTCGCCGCTGGCAGTGAGGGCGTACGCTCGTTGACCTTCTTTGTCTCCCGCGCTCATCATCAGGCCACGGCCCGTAAGCTTTGCGACTGAATCGCTGGCGTTGGCGAATGGCTGCTTAGTTTCCTTTCCAAGTTGAGTTATCTCTGTTGAGGTGAAACCAGAAAGCCCTTCCACCTTTTCGAGGTAATAGCCGAGTGCCAAGGCTCGATCGTTTTGATTTTTGGCGGTGCTTCTCTTCAAGAATTCCGCTGCGCTTGTTTTTTTGCCGCCTGTCTCCTGCGGGACGCTTGTCGCCGCAGCAGGCTCGCCGGTAGTGGGTCTCCTAGATGCCAAGAATCGAGACACAAGCTCTTCAAGTTTTTGGTCAACGTAGCCCTGATCCCCGGTCACTTCGATTGAGAAATTTCCTATAGCTAACTTTACTGTGACTTCAGCCATGAACCACCTCCAATGGTCCGCCTTTCTAATCAATCGCCATTACACCCCACTAGTTGGCGGGCGTTGCGCCTTGCTCCTGGGACATCTCTTCGGCGCGGCGTTCGCCGGTCTGTGTGAGTGCCCAAGCCTTGCGTGTCCCAACCTGGGACGGAACCTCCATGATCCATCCCTTCTGCGCTGCCTGAAGGATTGCCAGGTTGATATTTTTGGGCACGCTGATCTTCGCGGCGACAAGACAATCCCTAATTTCCTGGATGGTGTAGCTTTGAATTCCTCCAAATTGCTCCAGGAAAAAGCCAGCCAGAACGACCTTGTCAATCTCCGTTCGCCAATTCTTACTCGCAAAAAGCTCGGCCGCTGAGTAGGGCTTCGTTCGCGCAGGGACGTCAGCTGGCATTGCGGGTGGAAGTTCAGAGCGACTTCTTGATGTCGGAACAGCCGACCGCATCAACTCGAACAGCAAGACTGCCCCGTACGTTTCTGGCTTGAAGTCCCGCGCTTTCTCTGCAGCATGCTTCGCGGTTTGAATTGCCATGTCGAGTGCATTCTCGTCCATTTTGGTGCCCTCTTAACGATTCCCTTTAATCTCCCCGATCGCCTTAGATACAGCCCAGATGGGTATGGAATAACCAGCCTCGTTCTTGGCCAGCAACCCCTTACTCTTGAGCCTGGACAAACATTCCCTGCAGGCTTTCACTGGGGCCAAGCATTCGGACTCTAGCTGCTCGGGTGTGGCTTCGGCTCTTGCGTTTGGCACGTTCAAACGCCCCATCGCGAGACGAGCAAGCAAGACGGTCAAGATGCGAGCTGGAACTGATTGCTCCAAGAACGGCGTCTTTGTGACGATCCGGCCCTCGCGAGTTAAACCCAAGAGAGGCTCGAGCGTCGCCCTCAGTAGGCCGTCGACAGCTTGCTCACTCTCGTCGACAAATAGGCTCTCAAGTTCCTTCGACACTTCCTTAGTAGAAGACATACTGTCCCTCCAAGCGTAGAGAGTAAGAGAATTGCGTCAAAATGTCAAGCGATATCACTTGCGGAAAAGTTATCTAGCAGAAAGGCCTCTCAATAAATCCGCGCTCCTAGACTTGAACTTGCTAGGGGATACCCTCCGCGGCAACGGCTGGATGACCAACAGAGAATCTGCTTCTTCCACTGGCTAAAAGTGGACAATACAGAAAATCCACCGGTATCCGTCGGACTGTCGCGGAATGTCGCCGAGGGACAAATGTTGATTTTACTGGCAGAAAACGCCTTTCTGCCTTGACAGCACTGGCTACCGGCGGAGGAGAACATTGACGAGCATTTCTTGATCGGCACCATCGGCAACCCGCTAACCTTCACAAACCTTGCAAAACAGCATAAAATGCCCACTTAATTGAACTTGCGTGCGATAGCTTACATGTAGAAAATTGTCAAAATAGGCTCATCTAGAAAATCCACCGGTATCCGTCGGACTGTCGCGGAATGTCGCCGAGGGACAAATGTTGATTTTACTGGCAGAAAACGCCTTTCTGCCTTGACAGCACTGGCTACCGGCGGAGGAGAACATTGACGAGCATTTCTTGAGTCGGCACCATCGGCAACCCGCTAACCTTCACAAATCTTGCAAAACAGCATAAAATGCCCACTTAATTGAACTTGCGTGCGATAGCTTACATGTAGAAAATTGTCAAAATAGGCTCATCTAGAAAAGTCAGTGGTATCCGTCGGACTGTCGCGGAATGTCGCCGAGGGACAAATGTTGATTTTACTGGCAGAAAACGCCTTTCCGCCTTGACAGCACTGGCTACCGGCGGAGGAGAACATTGACGAGCATTTCTTGAGTCGGCACCATCGGCTTTTGCGATGATGGGCGCGCCCTTTTCAGCAACCCGCGTGCGGCACCCCGAGCGGATCGGAAGAGGGCACGATGTGTCACGCTGCCACGGGACTCGGCGGCGTGGGGACCTTGGTGACGAGCCACACATGAATGCTATCTCCCAGAAGAAGCGGGCTGAGAGTATGTATCCACCTGTTGCCAGATATTGCTGGAACAGTACGCTCGTAAGGCTGAGCCACCCAGGCGAAGCCGGCGAGGGCGTGCCAAACACAGTAAATCGCGCCCTGTACACAGGCAGCGCGAGCGGAAAGAGCCACAGACCCCAAAATAATTCGGCGAGAACAAATCCGTGACGATGCAGATTGAGGAACAGCATAGCCAGAGCATCCCGCTGAGGCTTTTCGAATATGGATAGGAAATCAAACCCCGCGCACAAAGACGATGGCAGTGATGGAGTTGAGCTCAATCAGAAACGCTGTCGAGCTCGAGACCACATGACACACTGGGGAACATCTGAGAAGCTGTGGCATCTCCGCCTAAATGGTGCTCAGGCCGTGAGTTGATTATTTCCAATTGGAAATTTTGACTTGCGCGCAGGTTATATCGTGTTAGAATGACTTTGTACGACTCCCCGGTTCTCAAAGGCCGGTTCGGGCGGCCTATATGACCGCCCACTTTCATTTATGGCCTCCCCAGCCGCTCCGGTCCATCCAGCTCCCAGAACAGTCATTTACATAGATGGCCTGAATCTGTACTACGGCGCCGTAAAGAGCACTCCAGCACTGAAGTGGCTGAATCTTGAGCGTTTTTGCAGGCTGCTTCGACCCCATGATGACATAAGGCGCATCCGGTATTTCAGTGCATTGATCGGCGGTTCCAAGCGGGCAAACCAAGAAACGTATTTGCGGGCGCTATCGACCACGCCGCTCGTCGAGGTGATACTCGGAAAGTTCAAAATGAAGAACGCAAAGTGCGGAGTTGCTGCATGCACCTCGAACTGCGCTAAGTGGTATCTCACACCAGAAGAAAAACGCACTGACGTGAATATAGCCGTGTTCATGCTTGACGATGCATACCAGAACCTCTGCGATCAATTCATCATCATCAGTGGGGACTCCGACCTAGTGCCGGCCGTCAACATGGTCAGACAGCGTTTCGCGCAGAAGAAGGTTTTCGTATACGTTCCGTCGCGAAATCCCGTCCGTGGCGCCGCAGTGGAATTGCGAACGTCCGCGCATGTCCACAGGGTTCTTCCACTTATCCTGCTCTCAAAGTCTCAATTCCCTAATCAAATTCCAGATGGCGCAGGAGGGATGTTAACGCGTCCCGTCACCTGGGTTTGAAAGAATGAACTTCCCGCCGAACGTAGGTGTCCAATCCCTAACCTGCTGCGCTGCACATTGCACCCGCGAGGCAGCGTTGGGCCACGGAAGTCAATGCCAAACCAGGTGCATTTTGTAGAGGCCACACGGATGGGCGAGTTTTTGTGCGTGTTTTAACATGGCCGCGTGTGCGACCATTACAGGGAAGATAAGGTCGCCTGTGAACATAGGGTTCGTCTACGTTCTACTGAATCCTGCCTTCCCTAAGCAGGTAAAGATCGGCCGTACATTTCGCCATCCAGAGAGACGGGCCACAGACCTGTCTCGACAGACCGGCGTCCCGGAAGATTACATCGTCATGTACTACGAAATGGTCTCGGACGCGCCACACGTTGAGGATCTGTTACACACAAAGTTCAGCGAGTATCGAACGAAAAGAAACAAAGAATTTTTCAGGGTGCCGCCTCGGGACGTGATCAAGGCGCTGCAGGAGATCGCAATCCGATTTCCTGTTCCACCGACTACGCCGTCGTTGGAGGCTGACCTATTCCCACACTTCCGACAGAATTTCGGTGCCTACCTGGACTCGGCCGTGATTGGAATAAGGCTTGTGCAACTGCCAGGCTTTTGCTTTCTCAACGTGACACGGCAGCCAAATGCCGGCCACACTCCAGTCACTAAACAGGACGAGATTCCACTTTCGGGCATTCGAGCGCAAGACACTCCAACGCTCGACGTTCTTCGTGCGAATGAGGCATTGCTACGATCACTGGATGCGTACGATTGGATAATGATTTCTGACCTCTTTCCCGAAGAAACTGCAAAACAGATCGCCCAAGAATGGGAAAAGCCCGGCGGGAAACTTGATATGCGAAAACAGCACGGCTGATTGCGCCGTCTCCATTCGTCGAGTCAGTTCCTAACTCGATGCGCTGTCAGGTTTGACGATTCCGCCAAAGGTGCAGAGCCAGCAAAGCCAACATTGTGCCAGTCAATCCCAAAATGAAGCGCTGGCTTGACGAGCGCGTGCGCTGGCCCACTTGATTCTTGTCACCCGGATTTCTTAACCAGTTGCGAAGCGCAGTCCTAGTCACGGCCCAAAGTTCGCTGTAAAGTTCGAGTTCGTCAAACCCTGGAGGGTCCCACCCGAAGTCACGGCCTTGATCAATCTGCATCAAGTCGCTTCCGTGAACAATGCCAGACCGAACTGCATACATTTCGTTCCGTCGTTTCCTCTGAGCAACTCCAGGAGCAAATTTCTCGAAGAAGGCGCGAAACCGTTCTGTGGCACCTGGTGCTTCGTGCTGACACATGCCTTTACACTGCTTGCAATAAACTCGGTGGACAACTCCTCGGTCAGTAAGAGACTCGACCGCTGCAACGAGGGAAGCGAAAGATGAGGAAATAGAAATCGTCCATTGGCGCGAGGACACATCCATCCAAAAGGTCGCACGGTCGAACTTCGCACGATTGGCAGCCGATAACTGCATGTAGAGCCAAATTGAATCGTCGAGATCGGAAGGCACTCGCAAACCTCGGCCATCGTTGCCTATCTCTTTGTAGTACTCGTCGGGCTTCATCTCCTCAAGCTGTTCGTTTGCCGCCGCCGACAATGTATCGGCGATGGTCGGCCCTAATTTGGCGAAGAAGAATTGCTGAACCCATTTAGTCTCCATGCCCCCCGGGACACCTCCCCAAAAGTGCCCAGGCCGGGGTGCGTCAAAGCTAGTGCTGCCGCGGAGCAAGACGTTGAGTAGCAGTGTCAATCGACGATGGTCGCGTATTCGCCTGTGATTCGTGATGCGGTCAAGGTCGCTCACTCTTACGGGAAACTCAAGAATGAATGGATGGTCGGCAGCTTCGAGGGGAGCGAGGGGCGCGTCAGCAGGAGCCGGGAGAATCTGCACGCCGGAGCGGAGACCTCGCCAAGAACCGAGCACACGGAAACTATTGAAGCTATACTCGCGCCCCACTTTGAGCGGTCCTGAAAGAATCGACTTCTCGATCTCCTCGCAAGTCTGCTCCCATTCTGTTGCATCGTATGCTGGACCGGGTTCCACCCTAACGATGTCTCCACCTCGAAACGTGAGTTTGATTTTGCAAGATGCGCGCGCAAGCGGGAGATACAGTGTATTGGGACCGCCCTCGCGACTGTCGTACTGGCCCGGGCCTCCAATGCGCATATCCAGAAGCATCCGCAATTCGGCTGAATCAAGATCCGTCCATTCCGCTCTAATGAGGTTTGTTTCCATTCCGAGTCAGTCCCCACAGATCAGTTTGCCAAACGACTTGGGGGAGCCTAATACCAACACGAGCCAAATTCAAACCCCCTGCGAGTTCGTTCTTGCACGCCGCAAGTATAAACGCCTGCTCCGAGCGAAAGCCCCGCTCCTTTGGGGCCAAACGCACGCGGTCTCGAAACTCCTTGCTCGGGAAGAGCAGATTCCGTTCGGTTCTTTGTTTCACCACCGGATCACCTCCATTTTGGCAGGTGGCACATTTGTGGCACAAAGCAGTTGAAACACGCCACCGGCCATCAGCCTGATCTCAAAGACATTAGTCTCCAAATCGCGCGAAGCGTCGCCACATTCCTTTATGTTCCAATACACGCCGAGCCTCTCTCAACACGTGCTGCTCTTCTTGTCTCCGGTTGTCTCTAACTGTCGCTTTTTGTCTCCAACTGTTTCCAGTTGTCGCCTTTGTAGTTTTCTGTCGCAAGCTGTCTCCGGCCGTTGCTTGTTTTTGTGGCTCTCTGTGGCCTTTTGTTGCTTCTAGTGGCGTCTTATGGCCTTTTGAGGCTTTTTGTGGCATCGAGTCGCACCGTCGCAATCTGTCGAGAGTGTCCCCGATTGTCACAAGCTGTCCCCGGCTGTCCCATCTTGTCCGATTCTTTCTAATTTCTCCCGGCAACAACTTTTGTCAATTCGGAAGCGCAGCGATGCACAAAGTTCTTTCTTACTTTCTCCTGTTTCGATGTTCCCTAGTAAGTAGAAGGCTTCTTCGCCTTCAAAGTGCTTCCCCGATGGCTACGACCTACCAATTCGCTCGAAGGGTAATGTCGCGAGACTCGCGTTTAGATCCTGCGGTCAAAGAGTTCTTGGATGCGGTCGTCATCCCAGCGCTTGTAAAGGCCTATGTCCTGGAGGGCGGTGTTCAAAATCCCCTTGCCACTGTGCCCAACGATGTGACACATTTCGTCTCGAAGGAGTCGATTTTTTCTAGGGAGGCTCTGTGAGTGCGGTACTCCGCTGCGCTGTCTATGCGCGATTTTCAAGCGAAAAGCAGAGCCCGCTGAGTATTGAAGACCAGGTCCGAAAGTGCCGGGACTACGCGGCACAGCGCGGCTGGTCGGTTCTCGATCCTCACATCTACAGCGACGAGGCCATTTCCGGCGCGACGGACGACCGATTTGGCCTGCGCAGAATGCTAGCCGCCGCTATCAGCAGGGAAAAGCCCTTCGACGTCGTTTTGGTAGACGACACCTCGCGTATAAGCCGGACTCTTAAAGACTCTTTCACGATTCACGACGAGTTGCGGTTTGCCGGCGTCCGCCTAATTTTTGTCAGCCAAGGGATCGACACTGAATCTGAACAAGCCGAAGTCCTTCTTGCTACGCACGGAATTGTAGATAGCCTCTACATCCGGGAGCTTGCGAAGAAAACGCACCGTGGTGTCGAGGGCCGGGCCCTCCAAGGATTCCACACGGGAGGCCGATGCTTTGGCTATCGTAACGTGCCGATTGAGGATGCTGCGCGCGTCGACCAACATGGTAGACCGCTCATCACCGGAGTACGTCTCGAAGTGCGCGAGGACGAGGCAGGCACCGTGCGGAGAATTTTCGAGATGTATGCTGGCGGTAACAGTCTCCAGAGAATTGCCAAACAACTGAACGCCGAAGGTGTGATTTCCCCGCAGCCTCAGAAGGGAAGAATCTCCCGTTCCTGGTGTCCTTCGTCCATCCGTACGATTCTCAGAAACGAGCGCTATCGTGGCCGCGTCATCTGGGGCAAGACAGTCAAGGTGCGGTCAAAGTCGGGTAAACGCATCTACAGACGCACTCCGGAAGATAAATGGGTGGTCCGCGAACTCGCGGAGCAGCGGATCGTATCCGACGACCTTTGGAAGTCAGTGCAGAACCGCATTGAAACAGTGAAGCAAGTCTATGGCGAGATTGGGCGGAAAGGCGGGATGCAGGGGCGGTCCGTCAGTTCACCCTACCTGTTCTCAGGTTTGCTGAAGTGCAGCGCGTGTGGCGCGAATATCAGCATCGTTTCGGGCCGATGGCGCGGGCGTAGCGATGTCGTCTATGGCTGTCCTCAGAATACGTTCCCCGGAGCGAGCGTTTGCACGAACAGCGTCCGCGTATTTCGACGTGCGTTGGAAAGTAGGCTGCTGGAAGGGTTACAAGAACAGATCATGCGACCGGAAGCTGTGGATTACGTTCTCGAAAGATTTGAAGGCGAACTCGTGAAGGCCCTAGAAAACTTGGGTGGGGAATTGGAGCAAATGCGCCGACGTAAGGAGACGCTGGAGAGCGAAGTGGCGAACCTTGCCAATGTGATTGCGCAAGGTGATTTCTCGCCGGCGCTCAGACGCGCGCTCGCGGACAGAGAACGGCAGGTCGGTGAAATGACAACAAAGCTCCTCGAAGCACGTCCAGATTCCCTACGCAGCAAACTCCGCAACATCCGCGCCTTTGTTGTGACACGTATGCAAGATCTTCGATCTGTCCTCAACTCTGACGTTGGCCATGTGCGCGCTGAATTGGCAAAACACATCGACCAAATTACGCTCACACCGAGCGGCGATGCGTATGTCGCCTCGGGTACTTGGAATTTTGTTGGGCGTGGCAGTATCGGTGGTGCCGGGGGCCAGAATCGAACTGGCTACGCCCGCCTTTTCAGGGCGGCGCTCTACCAATGAGCTACCCCGGCACAAGGGGATTTAGAAATTGTAGGGGCCATGCGAAGTTGTGTCAATTCGACCTGGACCGCAGGGCGCACGACAGCAGAATCTAAGAAAGAAGTCTGATAAGGTTTGGTTGGGGTTTTCTTTCTGAATCTGACAGGGTATAATGTCTGTCAGACAGGAGGCACCCATGACCACTTCCTTAAAAGCACTGCGGGATAAACGCGATCAACTCACCGCTAGTCTGGCCGGCATCGACGATCTGCGTCCTGGTTTTCTGACCGCGCGTTTCCGTAAGTGTGGCAAGCCCAACTGCCACTGCGCCCAGAAAGATTCCGCGGGACATGGTCCTTCGTATTCCTTGACTCATCGCATCGGTGGAAAGACGGTCACCCAAGTGATTCCCCAGGGTCCCGCGGTAGAACGCGCTAGGGCGCAGCTCGCTGAATACCGTCGCTTTCGTAACCTGGTGCGGGAACTCATCGCCGTCAGTGAGCAAATCTGCTTTGCCCAACTACGAGATCCGGCAGCGCTCCCTGCAAGTGCGGCTAAAAAAAAACCTCTTCGCCGATCTTTTAGCCATAGACATGGTGCAAGAGATTGAGAGCCTGCTGGGGCGCCAGGCGGTCGAAAAACTGGATTTCGAAGCCCTGGAAGTCGCGGTTCGTCAGCAGGTTTTGCAACTGGCCGGCCAGGCGGTCGAGCAACGCTTCAACGCCGACCTATCCGATCAAGCCAGTGCACGTGTGGGTTGTTCTTGCGGGAGTGAAGCACGCTATGCCGGGCGTCGCGCCAAGCAAGTCGAAAGCGTACTCGGTCCGCTGCGACTCGAGAGAGCCTACTATCACTGCTCCGCGTGCGGCCACGGATACTGTCCTCGCGACAAGCATCTGGGTATAGAAAACACCTCGTTGTCTCCCGCCCTCACGCGCATGCTGGGCACCGTCGGGGCCATGGTTAGCTTCCAGGAGGGTAGCGAACTGTTGTCGGAACTGGCCGGTGTGACCGTGGATGCCAAGCAGGTGGAGAGAACCGCAGAAGCTCTGGGAAAAGAGATCGCCAAAGATGAACGCCTGCACACCGAACCTCTCGACGCTCTTCCTCTACCGCAGACCTTGTACCTGGGCATGGACGGAACCGGGATCGCCTTAAGAGCAGAAGAACTCCTAGGCCGCACCGGCAAGCAACCAGACGGATCCGCAAAGACCGGCGAAGTAAAACTCTGCACCATCTGGAGCGCGGAATCTTTCGATGAAGAAGGCACGCCCATCCGCGATGGCGCAGCGCGTCGGCCGGGAAGGCGTGACAGTGGAAATCAATATTCTCTGTCTTTGGAAACGCACCTTGGCTGAATCGCTCAAAAGCCGGTGCCAGGTCGGAAGCAAGCACTGAACCGACTGCGGCCCCCCGCAGCGCGAATGAAGTTTTGCCGCTTATGATGCATCGCTCACCTCCTCCAAACTAGACCGAATGGCCATGGCTTCGGAGGAATTGCAAACTAAGGTCGGAACCTGCGTTCCGTATATGTGCCGCAGTCTCTCCGCTTGGCCTTATTTCATTCCGAGCACGCCAGCTCGCGCGGATGCTCAGCGGCAGCCTAACGGATTGAGTTTCACTGCGACGATTCGTCGAATTCTTTCATCCAGTTGCGGTTCTTGAGGACTTCGCGCGGCTTGGTGCCATCGGGTGGGCCGACGATCCCGTCCTTCTCCATGAGATCAATCAAGCGCGCAGCGCGGCCGTAGCCGATGCGCAACCGGCGTTGCAGCGTGGAAGTGGAAGCGCGGCCGGCGTCGCAAACGACGCGAATGGCGTCCTGGTAGAGGTCGTCGTCAACATCCTCCGCACCCCCAGGTTCACCGTCCGGTTCGCCCTCAACCTTGCCGTTCTCATCCTTCGGAGCTTCGAGCAGCTCTTCCTGATACTTCGCCTGCGCTTGCTGACGCCAGAAATCGCACACCGAAGTGATCTCATCTTCCGTGACCAGCGGGCCGTGAATGCGATGAAGCCGCGCGGACCCGGCGGGCAGATACAGCATGTCGCCCTTCCCAAGAAGCGATTCCGAGCCATTCGAATCAAGAATCGTTCGCGAGTCCACCTTGCTGGCCACGCGGAACGAGATACGGGCAGGGAAGTTCGCCTTGATCAACCCGGTGATCACGTCCACCGACGGTCGCTGCGTCGCCAGGATCAAATGAATACCAACTGCCCGCGCCATCTGCGCCAGTCGCGTGATGGATTCTTCGACGTTGTTGGTGTCCACCATCATCAGGTCTGCCAATTCGTCAATCACGATGATCAAGTAGGGAAGCGGCTTGTGCTCGGTTTCTTCCAGATTGTCGAAGAGCGAAAGCGACTGTTCCTTCTTGAACGTGCGGTTGTACTGGTCAATGTTTCGAACGCCCCGCTGCGCCAGCAGCTTCAAGCGGTTCTCCATCTCGCGCGTGGCATTGCGCAGCACGTTCGAAGCAATCTTCGGATCGGTAACCACCGGCGCAATCAAGTGCGGAATGTTTTCGTAGAGATTTAATTCCAGCCGCTTGGGGTCCACCAGCACCATCTTCACTTCTTCAGGGCTCGCCTTATACAGAATGGACATCATCAGCGAATTGATGAAAACGCTCTTGCCCGTGCCAGTGGAGCCGGCAATCAGCAAATGCGGCATCGCCGCCAGGTCCGTTACGCGCATGCGCCCATGCAAATCGCGCCCCATCGCCAGCGTGAGCTTGCTGGGAGAATTAATAAATTCCGGCGCCTCGATGATTTCGCGCAGCGCGATGGTCTGCCGGTTCAGATTGGGCACCTCGATGCCGATGGTTGACTTTCCCGGAATGCGCTCGATCAGAATCGATTCCGCCTGCAACGCCAGGCAAAGGTCTTCCGTCAGTCCGGTAATCCGGCTGTACTTGATGCCCGCCTCTGGCTTGAATTCGAACGTGGTCACCACCGGCCCTGGATTGATCTGCGTCACCCGCCCCGCCACGTCGAACTCCAGGCATTTCTCCTCGATCGCCCGCGCGCGGTCCTTCAGTTCCGCCTCATCCAATTTATGGCTGCGCTCGCCCTCGCGCAAAAGCGTTGAAGAAGGAAGCCTGTAGTTTGGATGGTCTTTCGCAATCTTGGGCTCGCCGCCTTTTTTCGTTACCGGCTTTTCCGTCTCACGGTTGAAAACAAAAATCGGGGCCTTCCGGGCAGCGTCCTTTGTTTCGTTCTCGTCCTCATCTTCCTCGACTTCGGTCTTCTTCTTGAAGATGTCGCTAGCATCAGCAAGGCGAATCGTCTTGCCAGGCTCGTCCAGCAGCTCGGCCTTTCCAAACGATTGAAGCGGAACAGACTTGCGTCCCGTGAGCCGGGACTCTTCCACGCGCCGCCGCATGCGCTGCTGTTCCCGCTCTTCGCGCCACGCGTGCCAGTGCGCTTGCGCCTTCTGCAGAATGCCGAGTTTTTCGACCGCGCCAATCGGCCCCTTCGGGCTGTGCGCCCAGGCATGCGCGCCGGAGAAGGAAAAGCGCGTGGTCATGAACACGGCCGTCACCAGCAGCGCAACGGCAACAAGATTCGCGCCCCACAGATTGAATCCGGTGCGCAGTCCGCCCGAAATCAGCGTCCCCAGAAATCCACCCGGAGGAACCGCGCCGCGCACCTCCGGAAAGTGCCACAGCGAGAGCAGGGAGGGAAGCGAGAGCAGCAGCAGTCCATATCCAACGAGAGTCGCCGTCTGTGAATCAATCGCCCGGCTGCGAAACCACCGCCAGCCCAATACCAGCATCGCCGCGGGCAGCAAGAACGCCGCGAACCCAAAGATCTGAAAGAGAATGTCCGAACCATACGCCCCGACCGGCCCAATCCAGTTGCGCGCCGGGCTCCCATCCGGCGGGGGCGCACTTACATTGAACCCTGCATCCTTCGGCGAATACGACAGCAACGCCAGCGCCATCAATACCGCTAGCGTGACGCACAAAAACCCGATCAGCTCATTCAGCCGCTTGTTCTCAGTTGGAGTCAGAAAGCGCACGAATCTCTCCTCAGCTTTTTTGGGGAAGGCTGAGTGTCGCAGCGGGTGCCGGCGCTATCGCAATCCCGCTTGGAGGAACGTCCGAACGGAGAAATCATACCAAACCGCGGCGGGCAGACAACAAATACTTTCGAGGGGTGTGTCGGTAAGGACGGCGGCAAAACGGCGAGCCTGAGTTTCGCGACCTCTTAGAAACCCGTTCGCGCTGCCCAATACAAAACCGCGGTCCCCACCACGATCCGGTACACCGCAAACGGCGCGAAGCCATGCTTCCTCACCCACCCCAAAAACCAGGCCACCGCTCCATACGCCACGATGAACGACACCACAAATCCGATCCCCAGCACCACCCAACCGTGCGGGTCAATGTGTGTCACTCCGATCGCATTTTCGCCCTTGCCCCGCAGCGACTTCAGCAAATCATAACAAGTCGCCACCACCATCGTCGGGATCGACAGGAAAAACGAAAACTCCAGCGCCGACGCCCGTGACATCCCCGCCAACTGTCCCGCCGCAATCGTGGCCATCGACCGCGACGTCCCCGGGAACACTGCCGACAGAATCTGGCACGCGCCGATCCAGATCGCTTGCCCCATGCTCATATCTTCCATGTGCCACGTATGAATCCGCGTCCCAGTCGCGCCCAGTCCCGCCGCCTCTGACTCGGAATTCAATTCGTCCACGATCCACATCACCAGTCCGCCGATCAACAGCGAACAGCCCATGATGTACAAACTCTCCAAATGTTTCCCGATCACCTTCGTCAGCAAAAACGCCGGAATCGCCGTGACCACAAATGCCACGGCGACAAGACCAAGTGGATGCGTAAGTGGATTTCGGTCGCCGCGCCAGCCTTGCGGAAAGGTAGAAACAAACTTCGCTATCCGCGCTCGAAAATAAATCGGCAGGCAAAGAATCGCTCCCAACTGAATCACGATCGTATACATCTTCCAGTAACCGCTGTCGGCACCCATACTCGGGGCTAATCCAAAGCTATGAAAGAGCGCTTCGGCAATCCGCAAATGCGCGGTCGAGCTGACCGGCAAAAATTCCGTCAGTCCTTCCACAATTCCCAGCAGCAGGGACAAAATATAATCGTTCAACTGTTTTCTCCGGGGTGCGTGCTGGTCCTGAGCGCCGGCGCCGGCAAGAATTTGCGCATTTCGTAGGCGTCCAGCCGGCCCAAGTAGTAGCGCTTCAACACTGCTTCGATACGATAGCCGTGGCGCTTCCAGAAGGCAACCGCCGCTTGATTCTCGATTGCTGTTTCCAGCAGTATCGTTCGCACGCCGCGCGCCGCCAGATTCGATTCCAGCTCCCGCAGCAGCGCCGTGCCTACCCCGTGCCGCCTCTGCGTCTCGGCCACATCCAGCGTCAAAATGTGTGCCAGCGGAGGATTTTCCTCAGACACGATGAAGCCTGCAAGGTGGCCATCTTCGGCCGCCACAACGCAATCCGCCGAAGCCATCGTCAAGAAATACCGCAGCGTCGTCTTCGAATAGGAAATGCCCGGCGGGAAGCACGCTAGATCCAATTTGTGTAGCGCCGCGAAATCATGCGGCTCGTAGGATCGCAGCGTCAGCGCCATGCCGCGATTGTAGAACAGATTCCCGGTCGCAGCGGTCCTAGCGGCTCGCGGCAGGCGTCTTCAAGCCTAGCGCTTTCAGCGTGACCTCATCAGCCACGGGCTTGCCGTTCTCCTTGGTCACCACGCCGAACCCGCCGCTGTAATCCCACATTGTCCACCCAATGCCATATTTCTCCATCGTCGTTCGAACATCGGAAATCCACGCCGCGCGATCCTGCGGATTAGAGGTCTTCCGATACACGCCGAACTCGTTGCAGGTCACCGGAACATTCCATCGTGTGGCCCACGCGCCCACCTGCCCGATCTCTCCCTGCATGCGCGAAGCGTTCCACCGGTCCAGCCCGTAATGAATCGCCTGCAAGCGGTTCACCGGATCGGGAATCAGCGCCGCCGCCGCTTGTACGTTCTCGGGCGTCGAAGGGTAGGGAAGCTCCTTCAAATAGTGCACGTAATTCGTGCTCCACGTCGCGCCCTGATGCGTGAAAATGTGCGGATCGTAAAAGTGAAAGTTATAGATGATGTTGGCATCGCGCAGCGGGTCGAAGAACAGCAGCTCGTTCTCCGACGACCAATACGCTCCCGCTACGATGATCGTATGCTGCGGCGCGCCTTCCCGAATCGCCACTGCCACCTTCGTCTGCACTCCCTCCCACCGAAACCGATCGTGGAATTCCGGCTCGTTCAGAACCTCAAAGAAAACAAACTGGGGATTCAGTTCCGAATAGTGCCGCGCCAGCGCCCGCCAGTAGTCCTCGAACTGTTCCACAAAGCCGTCATCCGTTGCGAGTTTCTGCTTGAAATCACTCTCCGGATGCACGTCAATAATCACTGCCAACCCGTGATCGAGAATCATCTTCACTGCCGCATCGAGATACCCCAGATAATCCGCCGGAATCTGGTCGGCCTGCCCCCGCCGGAACATCGGCTGCGGATTCACGCTCAATCGCACGTGGTCAAATCCCATCGCCTTGATCAACGCAATGTCCTGCACCGTATTCCACGTTTCGAAGTGCTCCTTGACATAGCCTTTCTGGTCGTAAACCTGCGCGAACCACTCGCTCAAGTTGATTCCGTGACGCAGACGCGTCGCCCGCCGCTGCGCCAAGCTTGCGTCGGAACTAGCCTGCGCCAATCCCGTTGGTGCGCCAAAAAAGAGCGCGGCAAGTAGCATCACAGTTGCAGCCGGAAAAAGTAGGGGCACGATAAATCGTGCCCCTCTTCGTACCTCGAATCGTATTGTCTCCCTCATAGTTTTACGGTGACGGTCTTCACCTCAGTGTAGTTCGCCAATCCATACTCGCCCAATTCGCGCCCGATGCCGGACTGCTTGAACCCGCCGAACGGCGCCCCCGCATCGAACACGTCATAGCAATTTACCCATACCGTTCCCGCGCGCACGCTATCCGCAATGGCATGTGCCTTCTTGATGTCTTTCGTCCACACTGCCGCCGCGAGCCCATACACCGACTTGTTGGCCCGCTCCACCACCTCGCTCATGTCCTTGAATTTCAAGATGGACATGACCGGCCCGAAGATTTCTTCTTGCGCGATCTTCATGTTGTCTTGCACGTCGGCAAACACCGTCGGCTCGATGAAGTATCCCTTGTCGCCCACGCGGTTGCCGCCCGCCACCAGCTTGGCTTTTTCCTGCTTTCCGGCATCAATGTACCCCATCACCTTGTTGAACTGGTCCTGATCCACCTGCGGCCCCTGCTCCGTGTTTTTGTCGAACGGATTGCCCACCGTCCGCTTCTTCGCCCGCGCCGCGCTCCGCTCCACAAATTCGTCATACGCCTTCTCTTCCACATACAGCCGCGACCCCGCGCAGCAGCACTGCCCCTGGTTGAAGAACAACGCAAAGTGCGCGCCCTCAATGGCCTCCTCCATGTCGGCGTCCGCGAACACGATGTTCGGGCTCTTTCCGCCGAGTTCCAGCGTCACGCGCTTCAAGTTCGTGTCCGCCGCCGCGCGCATGATCAGATGCCCCACTTCCGTCGAACCGGTGAACGCCACCTTGTCCACGTCCATGTGCCGCGCAATCGCCGCACCCGCCGTCGGCCCGTATCCCGGCAGCAAATTCACTACGCCCTCGGGGAAGCCCGCCTCCAGCATCAATTCGCCCACAAGCAGCGCCGTCAGCGGCGTCTGCTCCGCCGGCTTCATCACCACCGTGCAACCGGTCGCCAGCGCCGGTCCCAGCTTCCACGCCTGCATCAGCAGCGGAAAATTCCACGGAATAATCTGCCCCACCACGCCCACTGGCTCGTGCTTCGTGTAGCAGAAGTATTTGCCGTTCACAGGAATGGTCTTCCCCTGGTTCTTGTCCGCCCACCCCGCGTAATACCGGTAGCACGCAATCGTCAGCGGAACATCCGCCGCGCGCGCCACGGAGTACGGCTTGCCGTTGTCCAGGGCTTCCAGTTGCGCCAACTCGTCCGCGTGCTTCTCCATCAAGTCCGCCAACTTGTTCATCAGTACACCGCGCTGCGACGCGCTCATCTTCCGCCACGCGCCCTTGTCAAACGCTGCGCGCGCCGCCGCCACCGCCTTGTCCACGTCCGCCGCGTCCGCCTCCGCCACTTGCGTGATCACTTCCCCCGTCGAAGGATTGACCGTCGGGAAAGTCTTCCCCGAAGCGCTATCCACCCATTTCCCATTGATCAGTAATTTCGTCGGCCCAATCTTGACATTCTTTTCCAATACCGCCGTTGCCGTAGCCATTTTGCTTTCCTCCTCTTTGGGTGCCGCCGCCAATGCAGACCTCTATAGAGGCTGCCTTCCGAGGCGGGCGCCTTTCTCTTTCCTGCGTAGTGGCCGTCCTTTAGGACGGCCCGCGCAAGCTCGCGCAATCTTTTTATCTGTCGTTGCAGTGGCCGGTCTTACGCGCATTTTGCCCCGGCGTTTTCCACCGGGAAGACCGGTCACTCCGCTCACAGTCAGCTGCAGGGCAAGACCCCTCAAGCCCCGCCAGGCGCGAGCCTGCCGCGAAGAAAAGCCTATACCCCTGCGCGAACGGAGGCAAGCAGCTGTCGAGGTGAGCATCCCTCACAGCCGCACGTTCCAGCAGCCTGGCCGCCGATGCCCTGGTGCCACCGCCAGCACGTCAAGGGTGATCCACTCGCCTAAGAAGGCTTGCGAAAGACGCTGGCCGCTACTTTCCAGAGCAGGACCGTCCCTCCGATGAATGCGGAAAGCGGAATGGGATGCAAGAACGGAGCACCTTGCCGCGGCGAATAAAGCCAGAAGGAAAATCCAAGGAGTGCCGCTCCGCCAACGAGCCGGGCGAAGGCAGTCGTCCAAGGCGGTTTGCGCTCGAGAAATGCGCGCACGCGGCCCGCGGTAAATTCCGCACCGAAGATCAACAACACGGAAACGGGCACAATGGGCGGGCCGATCATCAGGTTGCCCCACCAGGGCAGCCTCACTCCATTGGACAGGATGGCGTGTTTCCAGTTCGCGACGCGCAGACCTTGCACGAAAAAGGCATGCCTGCCGTAGAGGATCAGAACCGTCAAAGTACAAACGATTTGCGCGGCGAAAAAGGTACTCACGAGTGCTGCAACCACGACGCCGGGAAAGCCCAGGTTTCGGAACGGCTCCGGTCCCACAATTCGAGTTCGTGGCGGAGCAGCGGCTTGCCTTGGAGGCAAAGAGAATTGGGGCATGAATCCCAAACAAAGCCAGCATACCGCCTTCGCAATCATTGCCCGGGGCCTATAGCAGGCTGCGAAGCGTATGCGCCAATGGCTCTTTGCCGTTCGGCGCTGCGCGAGCATCGCGCCAGAGAAATCAAAGTCCCCCCCATTCGCGCGGCGCGAAAGATGGCCACCCGCCTTACCGTCGCAAGCAAGTAAGTGAAGGAAGGAATCGGTAAATCGCCTTCAGCCGGCTCTTCGCCCGCGTCAAATCGCGAGTCATCGTGATGTAGCTGCGTGCCAGTTCCTTCAAAGTGCGAATACCCGGCCGGCCGTGATACACCGAGCTGCGCTTGTTCAGATACAACAGCTCGGACAGCTTGCGGACATCGATGCGGTCATTCTTGTTCCCGACTTTCAACAGAATGGCCTCCATCGGCAAAGGGCGCTCCTTGTTGTAGGCGTTGAAGCGAACGATCTGGAGAAACCAGGGACAGACGGGACGTTTTCTGAGAGTTTGTTGGTTGATGGCCTTTCATTCCTCAACCGGAGTTCCTAAACGTATCCAGTTTCGCGATTTCCCACTTTCCCGCCTTGGCCGCTCTAGCTTGTCCTGTGGATAAGGAACAGGCTTTGCTCACTCTGCTAGAGGAAACACCTGACCCGAAATCAGGGCAAACGCCAGATTGCGGCGATCGCAATCGTGGCCAAAGATACTTGTACAGTAGGGACAGTGGGTCGCCTCGCCTCCGTGTCCAGGACCCCTCCCAGGGTGCCTCATATCTATTTGGCCCGGCGCGGAGGCGTCCCCGCATCAACCTGAAGGCCGTCCGACCTGAACGGAACGGCCTTCAGCCCCGTCTCCGTCCCCACTGGCTCCCTCCATTGGATTTATCCGTCCTTTGTTTTCATGCTCTTACGCACTCTTTTGCACAAATGAAAACTGGAACTCATTCATTTCAAATCGCTTCCGCACTCTTTTCACAATAATGAGGGGTGTATACACCCTCTTCCCATTCTGGAACACGATCCACACACTTTCAGGGGGAGTGGGTTGCGCGCCCGAATACCAGCGATGCACGGGAAACCCAACGCGCACAGCGGTTACGGAGTTTCCGAGGATGCCGCCGAGGCAGAGTGGAGAACCACCTCTTCACCCCGCGTCACATTGGTGGCCAGCAGCACGCACAAGAGGAGAAGGAGGGCCGAGAGAAAATACGGCGCCCCCGCCAGATGGACGCTGGCGCGAGGAGAAATCGCCGCGGCAAAAACTTGCGTGAATATCAGCGGGCCGATCATCCCCGTAACGCCGCGCAAGGAGTTGATCGCCCCTTGGAGCTTTCCTTGCGCGGAAGGTCCCACGCGCCGGGTCATCAGCGACTGCGTGGCAGGGCCGGAGACTCCCCACAGCGCCAGAAAGGGAATGGCCGCAAACATCATCCACCCGCGCGAAGCCAGGCCGAAGCCAGCGAACGCCAGTACGCCCGTGATGAGTCCGAAGAAAAGTCCGCCCCGTTCGCCAAAGCGCTTCACGAACGGCCCGACCATCACTCCGGACACCACGCTGATGGAGATTCCGACGACGGCGAGCGAAAGCCCCACGGTGCGCTCGCTCCACCCGTAGCGATAGTCGGCGTACAGCACAAAGATAGACGGAAGCGCCTGCTGCGCGAGGTAATTGAGCGTAGTGATGAACGCCAGCCCGCCAAGCCCGGTATGCGAGCGAAGCAGCGTAAGCGAACCAAGCGGATTGGCCATCCGCCATGCGCTCCTCGCTCGCCGCTCCGGAGGAAGCGATTCGGGCAGGATGAAATAGCCGTACAACGCGTTCGCCAGGCTCAGCACTGCGGCGCCCCAGAAGGGCAGCCGTAAATTGATATGACCAAGCAGTCCCCCAACCGCCGGGCCGACAATGAAACCGAGCCCGAACGCAGCACTGAGCAAGCCGAACTGTCTGGCGCGTTTTTCCGGGGGAGTGACGTCGGTCACGTAGGCGAATGCCGAAGAAATATTGGAGCTGGTGATTCCGGAAATGAGTCTGCCGACGAAAAGCCAACTCAGCGACGGTGCCAGCGCCATGAAAATGTAGTCGAGACCGAGTCCGAAGCAGGAAAGGAGAATAATTGGACGTCTGCCGAAGCGGTCGGACCACGCGCCAAGGATCGGTGAAAAAAGAAATTGCATGGTTGCCCAGGCGAAGCCGAAGTATCCGGTGATCGCCGCGGCTCTGGAAATGTTGCCGCCCTCAAACTGGATAATCAAATTCGGGAGGACGGGGGCGATGATGCCGAAAGCCAGGAAATCCAGTGCTACGGTAATGAAGATAAAAACAAAAGCCGCGCGGCCGCTACTAGTGGAAGAAGATGACGGGGAAGGAGTAGTGGTCGTCTCGGCCATTACATTTTCCGACTGTTAGATCTCCAGGATGACGGGCAAAATCAGAGGGCGTTTCGAAGTTTGTTTGCTGATGTAGCGTTTCAGGTCCACGCGAATTTTTTCCTTGATGACGCCCCAATCGGATTTTTCCTCGGCGTTGGATTCCTCGACGGTTTTCATGATCACGATGCGCGCGCCGGCTATGAGTTCTTGGCCGTTGTCGCTCATCAAGCCGCGCGTAACGATTTCCGGGTGCGATTCCATCTTGCCGGTGTGCTTGTCAATCGCGATGATGGGCACCACCACGCCGTCTTCGGAAAGATGCTTGCGGTCGCGGATCACCACGTCTTCGATTTCTTCGAGCGAGCCGGAATCCACGCACACGCGCCCGGCCGTCACGGGATCGCGGCGGTGCGCCCCGTCTTCCGTGAATTCGATAGTCTTGCCGTCTTCGATGAGCAGGATTTCTTCGGAAACGGCGCCCAACTGGTGCGCCAGCGCCGCGTGCCGGAACAAATGCCGGTACTCGCCGTGCACGGGAATAAAATATTTTGGCTTCACCAGTTGTAACAAAAGTTTTTGTTCTTCCTGGCTGGCATGCCCTGAAACGTGAATCGTTCCCGCGGAGTTGTCGTAATAAACCAGCGCGCGGCGCCGGAACATGTGGTCGAGCATTCGAAAAATAGATTTCTCATTTCCGGGAATAATCCGCGCGGAAAGAATCACGCTGTCGTTTTCATCAACGGAAACAAAACGGTGATTGTCCACGGCAATCCGCGAAAGCGAGGACATCGGCTCCGCCTGGCTCCCGCTCGCAAGAATAATGATGCGCTTGGGATCGAACCCGCGAATGTCCTGCGGCCGCACCACCATGCCGTCGGGAATCCGCAAAAGCTCCAGTGAGTGCGCGATCTCCACGTTGTCCACCATGCTGCGGCCGACAAACGCGACTTTGCGGTTCACGCGCGAAGCAATATCAATGATCTGCTGAATACGATGAATAGAGGATGCGAAGCAGGAAAGGATCACGCGCTTCGGCGCCGAGCGGCATAATTCTTCGATGCGCGGAACGATGGCGCGCTCCGAGGGCGTGAATCCCGGCCGCTCGACGTTTGTGGAATCACTGAACAATGCAAGCACGCCCTCGGTTCCGTATTTTGCGAATGTGTGCAGATCAAAAGGCGCGCCGCCGACCGGAGTCTGATCGATCTTGAAATCGCCGGTGTGAATGACCACCCCGAGCGGCGTTCGAATCGCGAGCGCGACACAATCTACGGTGCTATGCGTCACCGAAATAAATTCAATTTCGTAGGGGCCAATTTCCACCAGTCTGCCCGGCAGCACTTCGCGCAGCGTTGTGGATTCCAACAAGCCCGCTTCATCCAAGCGCTTTTTCACGAGCGCGAGAGTGAAGCGCGTTCCATACACCGGAACATTCAGGTCGCGGAGAATGTAAGGAAGCGCGCCGATGTGATCTTCGTGTCCGTGTGTCAACACGATGGCGCGGACGTTCGAACGATTTTGTTTCAAATAGGTAATGTCCGGGATGACCAAGTCCACTCCGAGGAGCTCGGACTCCGGGAACATCATGCCGGCGTCAATGACGATAATGTCGTCGCCAAGCCGCAGCGCCATCATGTTCATGCCGAATTCGCCGAGGCCGCCAAGAGGAATTGCAGTGAGGGAGTGAGAAGTCTTGCTCAATGAAGCGTCATCTCCGAGACGCAAACGAGAATCGTATCACAGGGGAGTGGCTGCTGACCCGTGACAGGTGACTCGTTAAATTTGAATCGGGGAACCGCGGCGCCTCAACGGTCAGGACCGCTCGAGAAGGCGTGTGCGACGGAAACGAGAATGACGGCGCCCAGCGTGGCGGCCGCGAGCGAATAGAGGAAGCCACCGCCAAGAATTCCGAGCTTGATAAAAATCCAGCCGCCAATATAGGAACCGATCAAGCCGAGCAGGACGTCACCGATGCAGCCGAAGCCGCGGCCGCGTGCAATTTTTCCCGCGAGCCATCCGGCGACGAGTCCGAGCAGAAGCCACGAGACGAAGTTGTGCGACTCGAACCAGACTGTAATAGTCCTTTGTGTAATCTCCTGGGTAGCGAACATTGCACCTCCTAATGGGACACCGATTGTATCTGAATTGGGGGCCGCAGCAAGACAACGAAAGTTCGAATGTCGCCGCAAAATGAGAATGTCCGGTTTGTGCAAAGTAGAAATGTCCGCTTCCATGGGAGGCCGAGGGGCCCATGGAAACGGAGCGGATCGCTTTGAGCCAACGGGAACGGGACCGATTGAAAGTGCTGACCGAAGTAAATCAGAAGCATCTGACGCAGGTAGC
>Ga0210403_10000149_pt1 | contig 77806 bp, 53 predicted proteins | sample IncBWC19MmetaG_FD_150863 | JGI IMG/M metagenome (GOLD analysis project Ga0210403, IMG submission 150863) | Forest soil microbial communities from Barre Woods Harvard Forest LTER site, Petersham, Massachusetts, United States - Inc-BW-C-19-M | ecosystem: Environmental > Terrestrial > Soil >...
CGCGCGTTGACTCACTTCCCTGCAACCCCTATCATTTCGCCCAGCGGCAATCCCCGCAATGACCGAAGAAACCATCGCTCACTACAAGATTCAGGAGAAACTCGGCGGCGGCGGCATGGGCGTGGTATATGCCGCGGAGGACCTCAAGCTTGGCCGGCGCGTGGCGCTCAAGTTTCTTCCCGAGGAGTTCAACAAAAATCCCCAGGCAATGGAGCGTTTCCGCCGCGAAGCGCGCGCCGCTTCTGCGCTGAACCACCCCAATATCTGCACGATTCACGACCTCGAAGAGCACGAAGGAAAATATTTCCTGGTGATGGAGCTGCTCGAAGGCGAAACGCTCAAGGAACGCATTGCCGGCCGGCCGCTTCCGCTCGATACACTCCTTGAAATCGGCGGGCAAATCACCGACGCGCTCGATGCCGCGCATCGAAAAGGCATCGTACATCGTGACATCAAGCCCGCAAACATTTTCATGACCGCGCGCGGCCAAGCCAAGCTGATGGATTTCGGCCTGGCCAAACTGGCGCCGGACGGCAACGCGCCAGCAACTACGCTTGGCTCGATGGAGGGAGTCACCACCGAAGAAGCCCTCACCAGTCCGGGCCTGGCGCTGGGCACCGTTGCCTACATGTCTCCCGAGCAAGCGCGCGGCGAAGAACTTGACGCCCGCACCGATCTTTTTAGCTTTGGCGCAGTGCTCTATGAAATGGCCACTGGGCGCGTTGCCTTTTCCGGTTCCACTTCCGCTGTCATCTTCCACGCCATCCTCGCGCGCACTCCGCCGAACCCCAGCAAGCTCAATTCGCATCTCCCTCCGCGCTTCGACGAAATCGTTTCGAAAGCGCTCGAAAAAGATCGCGCCCTCCGCTACCAAAGTGCCGCGGAAATCGGTGCCGACCTGAAGCGCTTCAAGCGCGACACGGATTCCACGGGCGTCACCGCCGCTACTGCCGCAGTCCCCAATGCCGCTCCTCCCGCGCGCAATTCGAAACTGCGCATGGGCGTGCTCGCTGCAGGCCTCTCGATCGTCGTCGTCCTGGCCCTGGCGCTGCTCTTCGGAATCAGGCACGAAAAAGAAGTCTCCATGGATTCGGTGGCGGTGTTGCCATTTGTAAATGCCACTGGCAATCCGGAGGTCGAATATCTCAGCGAAGGAATCACCCAGGATCTCGTGCACACGCTCTCGCAAATCTCGTCCTTAAAAGTCGTCTCGCTCATGTCTGTCTATCGCTACAAAGGTAGGAACATCCAGCCGCAGGCCGTAGCCCAGGACCTTGGCGTTCACACCATTCTCACCGGCCGTATGGTCCAGCAGGGCGACACCGTCTCCATCAGCACCGAGCTCATTGATGCCGAGCACGACCGGCAAATCTGGGGAAAACAGTATCAGCGCAAATTAACCGACATGACCAGTCTGCAGCCGGACATCACCCGGGACATCGCGGAGAACTTGAAACTGAAGCTTTCCGGCGCACAGCAAAGTATCGTGGCGCAACGGCCTACGCAAAACTCCGAAGCCTACCAGTTGTATCTGCAGGGCAGATTCTATTGGAACCGGCGAACGGCCGGCGGCGTCAGCAAGGCTATCGACTATTTTCAGCAGGCCATCGCAAAAGATCCGAACTATGCTCTCGCGTATACGGGGCTTGCCGACTCTTACTATTCTCTGGGGCGCAACAGTGCCGCGCTCTCGCCGAAGGAGGCTGGCGCCAAAGCTCGCCAAGCTGCGGATAAAGCGCTGGAGATCGATCCTGTTCTGGGAGAATCGCATGCTTCGCTCGCCAATGTACTCCTTGTTTTCGAATGGGATTTTCCGGGAGCGGAGCGGGAGTTCAAGCGCGCGATTGATCTCAATTCTGCCTACCCTTACGCGCACCAATGGTACGCAGAACTCTTGTATGCCACCGGCCGTTATGAAGAATCGATCCAGGAGAACCGCAAGGCTGTAGCGCTGGAACCCTTCACCCCCATCCTCCGGGTCAATTTGGGCCTGTCGTTGATGTTTGCCAGGCAACTTGCGGAAGCGGAACAGCAGTTTCGCAAGACTCTCGATATGGATCCGAACTATCCGATCGCTCACTACGGCTACGCCCAAACTCTGATCCTGCAAAGGAGATTTGACGAGGCCGTGACGGAAATGGAGAAAGCCTCTCAGTCCATACCGGAATCGTCTTACTATCGCGGGTATCTCGGATACGCGCACGCCAAGGCCGGCAAGACCGCGGAAGCCCGAAAAATTCTCGGTGAACTGATCGAAGCGGCGAAAACCAAATATGTCTCGTGGCTGGGAATCGCGGACATTTATGCCGGTCTCGGCGAAAAGGATCATACCTTTGCCGCGCTCGAGCTGGCCTATCAACAGGGCGACACACGAATGGACACCCTCCGTGCACGAACGGAGTTAGATTCGAGTTGGGCGGATGACCCGCGTTTCCCGGAGCTCTTGAAAAAAATTGGCCTTCCTACTTTGAATTGAAGGTGCCAGCATTCCGCCGCCCATTCACTTCTTTCGTCTCAACCTGCAAACTGAAAACGGACCACTGACAACTCTTTCCGTCCTACCCAAGACGCTTATTTCCTCCAGAAAGCTGGCGCTGTGCGCCGCATTCCGGCTAAAATGCAGCCGGTCGAATCACACGCAATTTCGCGCCTTGCCACTGAGCCGTTCGAATCCGGCGCAATTTTCTTTCCCTGCAGGGAGGATTTTCGATGTACAACACGGCGCAAAAACTAGTCGCCGAATTTATTGGAACATTCGCGCTGATTTTTTTCGGCGCCGGCGCAATCTGCACGGACCAGTATTTGCACTCCACGGGAGGCGTAGGCCTTCTCGGTATCGCTCTCGCTCATGGCTTGGCCATGGCCATCATGGTTTCCGCGATGGGACATATCTCCGGCGGCCATTTCAACCCCGCAGTCACCATCGGCTTCTGGGTCACCAAGCGTCTGAACACCTTAGACACAATCCTGTACTGGGCGGCGCAGTTGGCCGGAGCGACAGCTGCTGCGTTTTTGCTGAAGGCAGTCGTCCCGGAAGATACCTGGCGCGCGGTAGCTCTCGGCGTTCCGGAACTGGCCAGAGATTTCCCCCGATGGGCAGGCATTGCGCTGGAAGCAGTAACGACGTTTTTCCTCGTGCTGACGGTCTTCGCCACGGCCGTGGATGAAAAGGGGACGTTTCGTTCGTTCGCCGGCTTTGCCATCGGCCTCTCGATTACGCTGGGCATTCTTGTCGCTGGCCCCCTTACGGGAGCAGCCTTGAATCCCGCGCGTGCCTTCGGACCAGCCCTGGCGTCCACGCACTGGGCCAATCACGGCGTCTACTGGGTCGGCCCGCTCGCCGGAGGATTTGTCGCCGGCCTGCTCTATGACACTCTCTATCTAAAAAAGGCCTGAGAGCCCCATCGTTCTTCCTTGAAAAACCTGTCCCTAGGCTCAGGTAACTACCGCGCAACCCGTTCGTTCAGCCGCCTTGTTCCCCCTCCGGGCCGGTGCTAGTGTCGCGTATTAGCTGCATTTCTGCGGGGTTCATACGATATGTCCGTAAGCATTGATGATCTGCTCCGTCGCGCTGTTGAAAACAAAGCCTCCGACTTGCACCTGAAAGTCGGCAACCACCCGTACCTGCGCGTGGACGGCTTGCTCGCCCCGCTCACCGATGTGCCGCGCATCACGCCCGAAGAGATGCTCTCCATGGCCTTCAGCATGATGACCAACCGCCAGAAGCAAAAGTTCAAGGAAACGGCGGAGTTGGACATGGCCTATGGCGTCGCCGGCCTCGGCCGTTTCCGCGTCAACGTCTTTCAGCAGCGCGGCAACGTCGGTATGGTGCTGCGCGTCATTCCCACAAAAATTCGCACCACGGAAGAGCTGAATCTTCCGCTCGTCATTAACAAGATTTGCGAAGAGCAGCGCGGACTGGTGCTCGTCACGGGAACCACCGGTTCCGGTAAATCCACCACCCTGGCGGCCATGATTGACCGCGTCAACGCCAACCGCGCCGACCACTTGATCACCATCGAAGACCCCATCGAGTTCCTGCACCGCGACAAAAAGAGTTTCATCAATCAGCGCGAAGTGGAAGTGGACACCGCCAACTTTTCCACCGCCTTGCGCGCTGCCCTCCGTCAGGACCCCGACGTGATTCTGGTCGGCGAAATGCGCGATCTTGAAACCATCTCCACCGCGCTGCTCGCCGCGGAAACCGGCCACATGGTCCTCTCGACCTTGCACACCTTGGACGCAACCGAAACGATTCAGCGCATCATCGCCGTCTTCCCGCCACCCGAACAGAAACAGATTCGCTTGCAGCTTGCCGCCACCTTGAAGGCCGTCGTCTCCCAACGCCTGGTGCGCCGCGCGGATGACAAAGGCCGCGTTCCCGCCTGCGAAATCATGATCGCCACCGGCTACATTCGCGATTGCATCATCAACGCGGACAAAACGCGCTTGATTCACGACGCCATCGCCGCCGGCACCAGCCAATACGGCATGCAGACCTTCGATCAGTCGCTCTTCGATCTCTATTCGAAGCAGCTCATCACCCTCGATGAAGCCCTGGCGCGCGCCTCCAACGCCGACGAATTCAAGCTACGCATCCAGGGTATTCGCTCGGCCGCCGACGCCGCCCGCGAAGAAATGGCCTCCCAAATGGCCGACTTCGAGCGCTTCGCCCGCAAATAGTGATTGTAGCTCACCCCTTCAGGCGTGAAGCGTATGCAGCGCGCCGCAGGCAAGCTCAGCTCCCGCTTTACGGTCTCCACAGCTCCCGGGCCTTGCATTCCTTGTCTTCCTATTTGACTCGCGAAAAAGCGGCACTCCGGCTGGCGCAGTAGCTTGCTCAATCGCGAGCCCCGCTGTATCATCCCCGCATTCATCACTGGACTTTCCCCGGGTAATGCTTGGAACGGAGACTGTCATGATTCCAGCCGAATGCTTTCCATCGCGCAGAGATTTCCTTAAGGCCGGTGCTGCTATCGCCACCGGTATCTCCGGCTTGACCTTTCTCGCGCAGCCTGCCTCTTCGGATGACTCCGACCTCCACATCATCGGGCCCAAGAAAGGTTTCGCACCGGAGATTGGTACTTTGACTTCGATGATGGCATTCATGCGCGGACAAGTTCTGCACTCCGTCAAAGACATGTCGCAACAAGACCTCGATTTTCTCCTGGACTCCAAGGCCAATCGAATTGGCGCCCTCCTGAGTCACTTGGCTGCCACCGAGACCTACTATCAGCTCAACACGTTCGAGAGCACCAAGTGGGGCAGCTGGCCGGACAGCGTCAAACAAAAATGGGATGTGGCCATGAACCTGGGCGAACCCGCCCGCAAAACTCTCATCGGCAATAATCTCGACTACTATCTGAATCTGCTCACCGAAACCCGCGAGAAAACTCTCGCCGAATTCCGCAGACGCGACGACAAATGGCTCATGGCCGTCGACAAGGAATGGCCTTGGGGTCCCACCAACAACTATTGCAAGTGGTTCCACGTCACCGAGCACGAAGCCAATCACAACGGCCAGATCAAGCTCCTCAAAGGCCGTCTGCCCGGATCCAAATCCAACAACGAGTAGCACAGATCGCTGCACGTTATTTGGAGTGCGGCAGCCCAGCGGCCACATTTCTCCACGATCGCCGCTAGCCACTCGGCGCTTTCTCTTCTATGCTTTCTGCATGCTTGGGAGGCCGCGCCAACTCGAAACCGAAGCCGAAATGTACGACGTGGCACTCCGCGCCCTAATGCAGCGCGCCCACTCCGTCCACGAGATGAAGAAAAAACTCGAACGCCGCAGCGACAACAAGCTCCTCGTTCAAGTGGTCATGGCACGCCTGAAAGAAAATGGCCTGATAGACGACGCCCGCTACGCCAAGCAGTTCGCCCGCCAGCGCACCGAATCGCGCAAGCAAGGAAAATTCCGCGTGGCCCGCGACCTCCGCGCTCGCGGAGTCCCCGACCGGTACATCGAAGCCGCGTTGGAAGAAACCGCCAAATCCACCGACGAGAGCGCTGTGGTCCGCCAGCGCATCGAACGCAAACTCCGCTCCTACCGTGGCGAAGTCGACGAAAAGAAAATGGCCTCCATTTATGGAAGCCTGCTGCGCGCTGGATTTCCCGCCGACGTCGTCCGCCGCGAACTGAAAGCCGTAGTAAAAGAAGACGTTCCCGACATTGACCCAGAATAACGTCCCTTTGTAGGAGCGCGGCATCGCTGCGCCCTCTTCGATTTTCGATTCGGCTCTGGGACCGCCTACGCCAGCGCCTTCTTCAAAAATTTCAGCGTGCGCTCCCACGCCAACTTCGCGCTTGCCGCGTCATACACTCCAGGCCGCGCCTCGTTCATGAAGGCGTGCTGTGCATCATAGCGATAAATCTCGAATTCCGATTTCGATTGCTTCAGCGCGGCCTCGAATTCATTCACCTTGTCCGGCGTGATCCAGCCATCCTGATTGGCAAAATGGCAAGTCAGCGGAATCTTGATCTTCTTCAGTTCGGCGGCGGGCAGCTCCGGTAGGCCGTAGAAACACGCACCCGCGTCCACCTCCGGCACGCGCACCGCAGCCAGGATGGTCAGCGCCCCGCCCATACAAAATCCACCCACGGCCGCTTTCTTCGAGCTTTGCTTCAGGTACTGTGCCGCTCCTCGAATGTCTTGCTCGGCAGCATCGGGAAAATTGAGATTCGCCATCAAGTGGCTCGCTTCGTCGGCGGCCTTGGCAATCTTTCCGCGAAAAAGGTCCGGCACAAGCGCCCGGTAACCTTCCCCCGCAAGCCTGTCCGCAGTCTTCTTGATTTGCTCGTTAACCCCCCACCACTCCTGAATGCATACGAAGCCCGGCGCACCCGAACCCGTCTTCGGCGTCGCCAAATACCCGGGACACATCTTCCCGTCCGGCCGCTTGAACTGAACTAGCTCACCCATGAAATCCCTCCACGCAATATAGATTTCTAGCGCTATGTTATGACAAATGTTTGGATTTTACCTGAACTCACCCCGCAGCAAAGCGCGACGGAGCCTGTTCGCTCATTTCGTCAGCACCCATTTGCTTCACCGCCTCCTTTTCGTGGCGATCGATAGCCGGGTAATAGAAGCCTTAGTACTCCTATCAATATTTCGAGCAGATAGGTCTGAGTGGCGAGCGGAGAAATATGGAAATCAATATTTATCGCTTGCATGTTGTAAGCCTTTCGTAAAAACAGTAGGGGAAGCTCACGGCAGCCGACGATTATTAGATTTTTTTATGCAGTTGTTCTTGCATTGATATAACAGTGAGTGTATTGTCCCGTTGCTTTCCAAGTTCCCATCGCATACAGGAGAACATCCATGCCCCGTTCGATTCGATTGACTGCGCTGTTTTTGGGATCCGTTTTTATGGCTTGCACTGCCGCGCGCACGTCCGGCCAGGCCGCTCCGAGTGAACCCTCTCCGTTTTCAGGCCAAACGTCTCCAGGCTACGCCAAAACATCGCCTGTCCCGTTGAGCTCTGCGTCGGCGGCGAGTTCCGCGGCTTCAGGAGTTGTCCTGGTGTTTCCGCCGAACGCCACGACTTCCAGGGAAATCTTCACCACCAGCAGCGGCGCTGCGAGCACCAACGCAGGCCCAAATGGCTCTGCGGGAAACAACGGCAGCCAGTCCGGCGGTATTCCCCACAACCCAGGCGGTAACATTCCTGGTCTCCTCACGGTACCCACCTTTGCAGGCGCCTTTGCCGCGCAAGGTGGCCCCTCTGCCGGCAGGGTCTTCCCTTACATCATGATAGGAAATAATCCACTGCTCGGAGGCAGAACGGAAATTCCGGCGAAGATCACCACGGTTTCTCTCAATCTTCTGAATGTGCCTGCGGGCTTTTCCCCGAGCGTGCCATTTAGTTTCGAGGATCTTTTCACGGATTCTCCGAACTTTGAGGAAGCAAACTATACCTCGGGCCGCCACATTCAGTTCGGCGACGCCGTTCAGCGCGCGGAATTCTTCAACACCATGGGCGAAAACTGGCACACGGATTTGGAGCCCAGCGTCGTGAACCGCGTCACCATCGATATACCGCGGCACGTTCAGGTGCAGTTGCCGGACGGAAGCATCGTCACGGTGCAATCGTACTTCGTTGGGCACGCCCCTGACGGCACGGAGTTCATCGAACTGCTGGACCTGGTCTTCAACAACCTGTATTTCAACCAGGCCGTGAACGACATTATCGCCAACACTTACACCACGGACGCCTTCAACATGCAGGCCTGGCCCAATACCTTCTTGTTTTCGATTGACGCGACGGGCAAGCCCGCGGGCTGCTGCGTGCTCGGTTTCCACACCTATATTTATGATCCCAGCCAGACGCCTCAACCGCGCTGGATTTTCGCCTTCTCGAGCTGGGTCTCTCCCGGATTGTTTAACGGTGGAGTCCAGGATGTCACCGTGCTCGCGCACGAAACTTCGGAAGCCTTTAACGACCCCTTTGGAAACACTGCGGTGCCACGTTGGCAGTTCCCCGGCCAGCCAGCAACTTCAAAGGTCTGCCAGGGAAACCTGGAAACGGGCGACCCCGTCGAGGTACTGGCGACCTCCACTGTGCCCATTAAGCTCAAGGAGCGGAATGAAGTCTTTGTCTATCACCCGCAGACCGAAGCCCTGTTGCAATGGTTTGAAATGGGCGCGGCTTCCGATGCCATCGGCGGCGCCTTTAGCTATCCAGACACGACCGCGTTGCCTCACTCCGCGGTCCCTTGCCCACAATAGCGCATTGCAAAACTCCTTGCGGTGTGAAGGCACCGGAAATTCCGGTGCCTTCTTCTTTTTGCGACCGCACACAGCCGCCGCCACTGTGTGTTATTTACTGTATATGTATTTATTGACTTAGTGCATATTCCATGCTATTCTTCCGTGTGAATCGCGCCCCACAATCCGCTAATCCTAGTATTTGCCACACATGCAAAAAACGGGGGGGGTACCCCCTCCCTCTCCGTTGGCGTGCTCTCTTCCCCTCTGCCATAATGCCGTGTCACACGTGTAACCCGACGTGTTTCGACTCTACTGCTAAGCGAGAACTGAGGCTCTTGACGTGACTGGCGGCGACAAACACGAGAAATCTTGGAGCGGCAACGACATCCGCGAAGCCTTTCTGCGCTTCTTTGAAAGTAAAGGCCACCGCCGCGTGCGCAGCTCCTCACTCGTCCCGCATGGCGATCCCACCCTGCTCTTCACCAACGCCGGGATGAACCAGTTCAAGGACGTCTTCCTCGGCCTCGAAAAGCGCGACTATACCCGCGCCACCTCTGCGCAAAAATGCGTCCGCGCCGGCGGCAAGCACAACGATCTCGAAAATGTCGGCTTCACCAAGCGCCACCACACCTTTTTCGAGATGCTCGGCAATTTTTCCTTCGGTGATTATTTCAAGAAGGACGCCATCGCCTACGCTTGGGAACTAATCACGTCCCCGCAATGGTTTGGAATTGCGAAAGATAAGCTCTACGTCACGGTCTTCGGCGGCGCGGAAGTCTCCTCCGGCAATGCCTTGGGCGTAGATGAGGAAGCGCGAGAACTGTGGCTCGGCCAGAACGTGCCGACCGAAAGAATTTTCGCCATTCCGGGCCTCAAAGAAAATTTCTGGGCCATGGGCGACACCGGCCCCTGCGGCCCATGCAGCGAAATTCATTACGACATGGGTCCCGCCGCCTCCGACGAGGGCCACACCGATTGCAAGTTCCCATGCGACTGTGGACGCTACGTCGAAATCTGGAACCTCGTCTTCATGCAATTCAATCGTGACCCCAGCGGCACTCTCACTCCGTTGCCAAAGCCCTGCGTGGACACCGGCATGGGCCTCGAACGCGTCGCCGCCGTCCTCCAAGACGTAATCTCCAACTACGATACGGATCTATTCGTGCCGCTACTGAAGCGCGCCGCCGAACTCTGCGGGATTGACTTCGACAAAGAAACCAAATCAGAAGCCCGCAAGGGGGGCGCTGCTTCCCTGCGAGTCATCGCTGATCATGCCCGCGCCACCACATTTCTAATCACAGACGGCGTTCTGCCCTCAAATGAAGGCCGCGGCTATGTCCTTCGCAAGATCATTCGTCGCGCAATCCGTCATGGGCGCCTGCTCAGGCAAGACAAGCCCTTTCTGAACCAGATGGTGTTCGCCGTCGTCGAGCTGATGCGCGATGCCTATCCCGAGCTGAGGGGGTCGCGGGACTCTGTCGCGAAAGTCGTCAATGGAGAAGAGACGCGGTTTGCGCGGACGATTAGCGTCGCGCTCCTAAAGTTAGATGACCTGATCGAAGCCGCTAAGGAGGGCCTCGATTCCACAGGGGATGCTGCTATCAGCGTTACGGTCGGTGGCTCGTCCGGCAGTGAAGTCGACCACATACGACGCCATGCGCACATGCTTGATGGAGACGACGCATTCAAGCTGTATGACACTTTCGGACTTCCGGTGGATTTCATCCAGGACGCGGCCAGAGATGCTGGAGTCATCTTTGATCAATCTGGGTTCGATGAGGCCATGCAAGAGCAGCGGACGCGGGCGCGGGCGTCGTGGAAGGGTGGGGCAAAGGAGACCGCGAATGCGGCGTATGCGAAGTTGGCGGAGACATTTAGGACGGAGCCGGACTTTTATCGCGGGACTTGCGCGAAGGATTGCCGCATTGAGGCGATCGTCACGAAGCTTGGAGCCGTCAACGAACTGAGACCGGGCGAGAGCGGTGAAGTGGTGTTGGATCGCACGGCGATTTACGCTGAATCCGGCGGACAGATGGCGGACACCGGCGCGTTCTATGACAACTCCGAGTCGCAAGTTCTCGCGGATGTGACGGGCGCTTTTTATCCCGTCGCGGGGCTCGTGGCGCACAAAGTTGTCGCGAAAGAAACGCTGCGCGTCGGCGATTGCGTGGCGGTCTTGGCGGACGCCGAGCGGCGCGCGCGGATTATCCGCAACCACTCGGGAACGCATCTGGTGAATGCCGCGCTGCGCAACATTCTTGGCACGCACGTAAAACAGTCCGGCTCGCTGAACTCGCCGGAGCGGCTGCGCTTTGACTTCTCTCATTTCGCGCATGTGGACGCCGAAGAGCTCCGCGACATCGAGCAGCAGGTGAACGACGAGATTCGCCTGAACACGCAAATCGAAACAGATGTCACCTCGCTCGAAGAAGCCCTGGCCTCCGGCGCACTGGCCTTCTTCGGAGATAAGTATCCCGAGCACAACGTCCGCGTGGTTACCATTCCCGATCGCCGCGCGGCTCGCGGTTTCTACTCGAAAGAGCTATGTGGCGGCACGCACGTCCAGCGCGTCGGCGACATCGGCGTCCTGAAAATCGTCAGCGAGGAATCCGTCGCCGCAGGCATCCGCCGGATCGAGGCCGTAACCGGCATCGGCGCCCTCGAGCACTTCCAGCATCAGGCCCAAATCCTGCATCAACTAGCCGCCCAGCTAAACGTCGGCGAAGACGGCATCCTGTCCCAGGTCGAGAAGCTGACCCAGACAGCCAAGCAGCTCGAAAAGGAACTGGAAGCCCAGAAACGCAAAGGCGCCCTGAGCCAGGTAGACGAGCTGGCCGCTGGGGCGCAAGTCATTAAGGGCGTTAAGGTTATCGCCGCCGAGGTGCAAAACGTTGACCGTGAAGGACTTAGACAGCTCGTAGACACCCTCCGCCAGAAACTGGGCTCCGGAGTGGTCGCCCTGGGAATGCCCGAAGACGGCAAAGTCGCCCTCATCGCCGGGGTCACCAAGGACCTCACCTCTAAAGTCCATGCTGGCAAGCTGATACAGGCACTTGCCAAGCAAGTAGGCGGTTCCGGAGGCGGCCGCCCCGATTTAGCCGAGGCTGGCGGCAAGGACACAGCTGCCCTAAAAAGTGCCCTATCGAGTATCCCCTCCCTACTGGAGCCCTTGCTATAATGTGTTTAGCGCCAGAACCGTACCTTGGGTGTGGTATACGTTTGCCCACAGGGCGGCTCTGCAAGACGAGCCAATGGCTCGGTGGTCCCCAGAGGGGCGACCGCTGGACTAGCGGCTATAGTACGGAAGTGACATTGACCACTGCGCGGCTAAACGGAATACTGGCCGCTATGTGGTTGGATTGAAACTCGTTGTTGGCCTTCCCCGAGGCATGATGAATAAACGCACGGCAAACACGGCAGGGCTTTATCTCGCAGCGCTGATTCTTTGCACGAGCTGTTTCGCGCTTAGCGCCAGCGCCCAGATCTCCAAGGTCGTGGATCAGACCGGACGCCAGCTCTTTGTCAACGCTGAGCCACCCTTGTCGGCCAAGCTATCGGCCATGAAGCCGCGCGCATCTATCTACTTGCCATCCGAGTCGTCTCTTACGGGACGCGACCGCCCAGCCATGAGTATCGACCGGGACGGCACCGAAAAGCTCGTTCGAGAAGCAGCGGACCGGCACCGCGTGGACCCTGCACTAATCCGCGCGGTGATCGAAACGGAATCGAACTGGAATCCGCGGGCGTATTCGCACAAAGGCGCCGGCGGATTAATGCAGCTGATTCCCACGACGGCACAACGATTTGGAGCCTACGACGTATTTAACCCGCAACAGAATATTGACGCCGGGGTTAAATACCTCAAGACGTTGCTGGAACGCTACAACGGCAACCTCGATTTGGCTTTGGCGGCGTACAATGCAGGAGAGGGTGCCGTGGATCGGGCTCACGGCGTCCCCGCGTTTCGCGAAACGCGGAACTACGTTCAGAAAGTTCAAGATGCCTACTTCCGGCCTGGTTCGGGACGCCTTGCCGACGCGTTCATCAATTCACGCGCCATCCACAGAGACGTCTCTGAGAGCGGCCGCATCGTTTTCACCAACGACTAATCACAGTAGTAAGCAGTTGATCCTACTCTTTCCGAAAGCCCTGGATTTGCGGCTTCGGAAGTGTAACTATTTGCCTGAGTGGAGTACCAGGCCATGGCGTGTTGCGGCGTGATTTGGGGGATGTAGCAGGATGTTAGTGGGCCGAAAAAATTTCCACAGGACCTTCGCCAGCGCTTCGCTAGGTTTTGTCCTGGCGGCTACCGTGGCTTCCCCGGCGAAAACGGCGGGGGGAACTGCCGACGCCAACGCCACGGTGAAGCGTGGAGCCGCGTCCGCGCAATTCACACGGGCCGAAGAGCAGCGCGCGGCTTTGAATAGCAAGCCGAACGAGAAACGCACGCTCGCCGATTACAAACAAGTGGTTTCCAGTTACCGCCGCGTCGCGTTGATAACGCCGCGCGCTTCCGAAGTTCCCGATTCCCTATTGGCCGTGGCCGAGCTTTACACGGAAATGGGCGACCGCTTCGGTCGAAGCTACTACCAATCCGCGGTGGATTCCTACCAGTTCCTGGTGCGCGAATATCCGGCGAACCGCTATTGCCAGGATGCGATTCTGCGCATCGGGAAATTGCTGCGCGATCAACTCGGCGATTCCACGCTGGCAAAAATAACCTACGAAGATTTCTTGAAACGCTATCCGCGCTCGCCGCGAAAGCGCGAGGCGCAGGAAGCGCTGGCGGAATTGACGCTGCTGCAAAGCAGCGAAGAGCCATCGGTTTCGAATAACGCCGGACCAAAACCAGCGACCGCTACTCCTGCGGAAGAGGAGATCGGCCCGCGGACACCAGTGCATTCCGGAGGGAAGTCCGTCAGCCATTCGGAATCGGCGGAAATTCCGCGCGTGCGCCGGATTCGCGCGGCCGCCAACAGAGACGCCACGCGAGTGACGATCGACCTCGAAAACACCGTCCAATACACCTCCGGGCGCATTGCCAATCCCGATCGCATCTTTTTTGACTTGCATGCCGCGCGGCTCACGCCGGAAGTGGCGCGCGGCAACATCCAAGTGGATGGAACGCTTTTGACGGCGGTGCGCGTGGCGCAAAACCACTCCGGCGTGGTGCGCGTGGTGCTGGACGTAAACGGCGTGAAGGAGTACACCGCCTCGCTGACGAGCAATCCGCCGCAGCTTATTATCGATCTCTATGCCAGCTCCGCTTCCGCCACACCCGTTAAAACAGCCAAAGCAAAGCGTGGGCAACAGCCCGCCGCCGGCAGCGGCGCGACTGAGGATACCTCTGCTGGTTTGAACGGCGGCGCAAACAGCGTGCAGACCGTCGCCGCCAGGAATTCGACGACGACCTCGTTACCCGCTTCCGATCAGCCAGCGTCAACCACGAACAGCGCCATCAGCGGCTCCGTCGCAGGCAACAGTTCGTCAACTGCCACGCTAAATCCGGTTCCTGTCTCCAGGAATGCGCGATCGAAATCGGTTAAGGCATCCTCGTCAGGGACGAAGCCTGATCTGATCCAGCCGGCCTCCGCGCCCCAGCCGACGCGCGACGGCCAGTCCACTTTGACCCGCGTGCTGGGCTTGAAAATCGGCAGGATCGTGATTGACCCGGGCCACGGCGGCCACGATACCGGCACGATCGGCCCGACCGGATTGATGGAAAAAGATCTTTGCCTCGATGTAGCACTTCGGCTGGGCAAAATCATCCAGCAGCGCTTACCGGGTGCGGATGTCGTCTACACGCGAGCCGACGACACGTTTATTCCCCTGGAAGAACGCACCAACATTGCGAATCAGGCCAAGGCCGACCTGTTCATCTCCATCCACGCAAATTCCAGCCGGGACCATGCCGCGCGCGGCATCGAAACGTATTACTTGAATATGAAAGGCTCGGCCGAGGCCATGGAAGTGGCGGCGCGCGAAAACGCCACGGCGGAACAGGGCGTTCACGACTTGCAGGACTTGGTGAAGAAAATCGCCCAGACGGAAAAGATCGAAGAATCCAAGGAGTTCGCCGAAGACATTCAGGACTCCCTCGCGAAGCGCGTTCAGAAATCCAGCAAGACCGTGAAGGACCGCGGCGTGCGCAAAGCGCCTTTCGTGGTGCTGATTGGCGCGGACATGCCCTCCATCCTCACGGAGATCTCGTTCTTGAGCAATCCAGCCGACGAAAAGCTCCTGAAGCAGCCCGAGCAGCGCCAAAAGGTGGCCGAAGGGCTGTACCAGGGCGTGGCCAGCTATCTGCAGAGCATGAACAGCGTAACTGTCAACATACCTGGAAAGACCACCGTCGGGCGCCCCGCCGCAACCGTCGCGGTGGAACAATCCCGCAACCAAAACTAGGGTATTGGTGTCTAATAGAGGCGGGGATGCGAAAACTGTTCCTTATTGCCGGAAGCTTGCTGGCGCTCGCCGCCGCTCCCCACTCCTCTGCTCAACGGCAAGCACTTCCCTCTCGCTTTAGCACCTGGTCTTGCGGTCCGAGTGCTGAAAACGTGGAGTTTACGGATCCTGAGAAATTCGCGAATCTGAAAAAAGAAGCCGGGCTCACGACAAGTGAGATTTGCGATTACTACTCCGGCGGCAAGATCCATGTGCGCTTGGATAAATATCGCGATCCGAGCAGCGCGTACGAGATTTATACCGCGTATCTTCGCCCGGACATGCAGCCTTCCACGCTGAACCGGACCTCCGCGGTAGACGGCGAAAAACTCTACGTCTTGCTGGGGAGTTTCGTTTTGCAGGTGAGCCCGACACCGGCGATCTCCACGGAAGATTTGGTGACGCTTGTGAACACGGTGGGCGCGCATTCCGACCAGACACCATTGCCGCCGATCCGGACGTACTTGCCGCAAGGTTTCATAGACGGAACGCAAAAGTATGCGCTGGGTCCGAGCGGATTCCGAGCGGCGCTGGAAGCCCTGCGTCAGAGCGAATACTCGGTGCTGGCGGACGAAACCGGCTGGAATTCGGGGGCAGAGGTTATGCTCGGGGAGTATCACCGGGGCAAGGACGCCGCGGTGCTGCTGCTAATCGAGTATCCTACGCCGCAATTGGCCGAACAGCATTTGCATCATCTGGAGCAAGCGCTTTCGGCATCCGCAAAGCAGGCGGGAACGACGATCGAACGCAAGGCTTCCCTGTTGTCCGTTGTATTGCGGCCATCGTCGCCCGCGTACGGCGCATCGCTGCGCAGCGCGTTGAATTACGGGACGCAAGTCACCTGGAACGAGCCTTCGCATACCATCACCGACCCGCCGTTGCTGACCACGGTTGCCAAGATCATCATCGCCACCCTCGTGTTCATGGTGGTCGCCGTGGTGCTGGGGGTGGCGTTTGGCGGTGTCCGGGTGCTGTTGAAGGCACTCTTCCCCGGCAAGTTTTTTGACCGTCCGGAACAGATGGACGTCCTGCAATTGGGCCTCTCCAGCAAAAGGATTGATTCCCGCGATTTCTACTGACCCTCCGGCGCTAACCCAATGTAACCAAAAGTTTTTCTCCGCGTCCAATCAATAGCTGTATCCCTTCTGCATTTTGCTCTTGTTGATGAGTGTCGTAAGATTTAGAGCTACATAGACGGAAATGCGCGGAACTGTTCCAATTCGAACCCTAACGGAGGGCACTGTCTCCAGGCGCCGGGCAGCCGCGTTGCTGCTGGCATTCGCGGCGGGGGCGTTGCTATCCGGCTGCCAAAAAAGCGCGGCCAGCAATGCTGCGGCAGCTAGCGCGCCAGCCATTCCGGTGCAAGTGCGCATCGCACCGTCGGTGAAAATTCCCGACACGACAGAGTATCTCTCCATCGTCAAGTCGCGGCACTCCGCGGCGATCAATCCGCAGGTGGAAGGACAAATCACGCGTATTTTCGTGAAGTCCGGCGACCACGTGAGCACCGGAACGATCCTCCTGCAGATTGATCCGTTGAAACAGGAAGCCACGGTGAGCAGCCAGGAAGCATCGCGCTCGGCGCAGGAAGCCAACCTGCGCTATGCCAAGGTTTCACTGGAGCGCGCGCAGAAGCTTTTCGCCGCAGGAGTGATCAGCAAACAGGAACTCGACAATGCGCAGAGCAGCTATGACGCCGTACTCGCGCAAGTGAAGTCGCTGGACGAACAGGTGAAGCAGCAAAGGGTGGAGCTGCGCTACTACAGCGTCCCGTCGCCGATGGACGGCATCGTGGGGGACATTCCCGTGCATGTGGGCGACCGCGTGACGGTGGCCACGCTGCTGACCAATATTAACGAACCGGGCGGGCTCGAAGCGTACATTTATGTGCCGGCGGAGCGCGCGAGAAATTTGAAAGTTGGGCTTCCGGTGCGGCTGCTCGATAACGAGAATCATCTGGGAATCGATACGCAAGTCTCATTTGTTTCCCCGCAGGTGGATACGGATACGCAAACGGTATTGGCAAAGGCCGCCTTTGCGAATCCGCAAGCGAAACTGCGAATCGCGCAGCAAGTCAGCGCGCAGATCACCTGGGGAACGCACGAAGGTCCTGTGATTCCGGTGCTCGCGGTGCAGCGAATCAATGGGCAATTTTTTGCATTCGTGTCGGTGAACGAGGGCAAAGGAACCGTGGCACGGCAAAAGCCCTTGAAGCTGGGAGATACCATCGGCAACGATTTTGCGGTGCTCGACGGCTTGAAGCCTGGGGATCACATCATCATTTCCGGGACGCAATTCTTGCAGGATGGCGCGGCCATCGCCGAACAAATTGTGGAAGACGGCAAGAGCGCGGTCGCGCGGTAGCATTCGCAGAAAACATGAAGCGTTCGAATTCAACCCAAGCCCAGGCGGGTGCCGTCCTTGTTCGTTGATTTTTTCATTCGCCGCCCGGTCTTTGCCACGGTCTGTGCCCTGTTCATCATTCTCGCGGGCGCCATCTCTATTCCCTCTCTCCCGATTGCGCAGTTCCCAGACCTTGCTCCGCCACAAGTAGTAGTGACGAGCGCATATATCGGCGCCAACGCGCAGACTGTTGAATCGGCGGTCACGATTCCGCTGGAGCAGGCAATCAACGGCGTGCAGGGAATGAAGTACATCACCTCGACGAGCGGCAACGATGGGACCAGCCAGATCACGGTGACGTTTGATGTGACGCGGGACGTGGACCTCGCGGCGGTTGACGTGCAGAACCGCGTCAATCAGACCCTGGGCCGCCTGCCAAACCAGGTGAAAAACACCGGGGTTATCATCACCAAGCAGGCCACGGGATTTATTTTTGCCGCGGGAGTGTATTCGGAGAATGGTCAGTACGACAGCCTTTTTCTCAGCAACTTTATTGATGTCTACGTCAAAGACGCGGTCAAGCGCGTGCCTGGCGTCGGCGACGCCATTATTTTCGGCGAGCGAAAATACGCCATGCGGCTCTGGCTCGATCCCGCGCGGATGGCGGAGCGCGGCCTGACCGCGACCACGGTCTTGAACGCACTGCAAGAGCAAAACGTGCAGGTCGCGGCTGGGCAGATTGGGCAACAGCCGGCATCGAACGGGCAGGCCTTTCAGTTCAGCGTGCGGGTAATCGGCCGGCTGAGCGAGGCTTCGGAATTCGAAAACATAATTTTGAAAACGGGGACAGATGGCACGCTGGTGCGGCTGAAGGACGTGGGCCGCGCGGAACTGGGAGCAGAGGACTACGGCTCGATCCTGCGCTTCAATGGCCATGACGCCATCGGGCTGGCCATCACGCAGCTTCCGGGCGCGAACGCGCTCAACGTTGACAAGGCCGCCAAAGCCGAACTCATACGGCTGTCAAAGAATTTCCCACCCGGGCTGAAGTATGCGGTGGCGTTCGATACGACCGCGGTTATCGGCGAATCGATTCAGGACGTGCTGATCACGTTGTTTGAGGCGATCGCGCTGGTCGTCATCGTCATCTACCTGTTTCTGCAGGAGTGGCGTAGCACGTTCATTCCGGCAATCACCATTCCTGTTTCGCTGATCGGCACATTCGTCTTCGTGAAGCTGCTGGGCTTTTCGATCAACACGTTGACGCTGTTCGGAATTACGCTGGCGACAGGCCTGGTCGTTGACGATGCCATCGTGGTGATCGAAAACGTGGAGCGGCACATCGTGGAGGGCATCACGGAGCCGCACAACGCGGCGTCGGTGGCCATGAAGGAAGTGGCGGGCGCTGTGATTGCGACGTCGCTCGTCCTAGTCGCAGTCTTCGTGCCCGTGGCGCTTTTTCCGGGGACGACGGGGATTTTGTTCCGGCAGTTCGCGCTGACGATCGCGTTTTCCGTTTCGATTTCCGCCTTCAACGCGCTGACGCTGACGCCGGCGCTCTCCGCGATTCTCCTTGGCCATCACCGGGAGCGCGCGCAAGGCCGCTTCTTCAAGGCCTTCAATCGCACGGTCGAGGCGGGAACAGACGTGTATCGAAAAACAGTCAGGCTAGCGCTCGGCTGGCGATTCGCCACCGCGCTTGTTTTTCTCGTGTTGCTGGCATGCACCTACTTGATTTACCAGCGGGTGCCGCGCGCTTTCATTCCCGAAGACGACCAGGGCTACATCATGTTCATTGTGCAGTCCCCGCAAGGCGCTTCCTTGACGTATACGCGGGACGTTTGCGCGAAAGTGGAAGAGACTCTTTCTCATGTGCCGGAAATCACGGGAGCCTTCAGCGTTGCGGGGTTCAGCTTTACGGGCAACGCTCCTAACCGCGGCATGATTTTCGCCAATTTACAGGGGTTCGAGGATCGCAAAGGCGAGCAACATTCGGCAGCCGCGGTCATTCAACGGTTGCGCGGGCAGGTGATGAACACTCCGGGTGCGCTGGTGGTGCCGTTCAATCCTCCGGCGGTGCAAGGACTGGGACAATTCGGCGGATTTCAATTCGAACTGGAAGATCTCGGCCGCAACTCACTGGAATCGATCGCGAAGACGGCGAATCAACTGGTGATCGCGGGCAATGGGAGCAAAGACGTCACGGGCCTTTTCACCAGCTTTACGGCGAACGATCCGCAATATCTCGTTCGAATTGACCGCGAGAAGGCAAAAAGCTTGCAGGTTCCGCTGACGCAGGTGACCGACACGTTGCAGACGTACATGGGGTCGGAGTACGTGAACGATTTCGATTTCAACAACCGTTCGTATCGCGTGTACGTGCAGGCGGACGCGAAATTCCGCTCGCAAGCGAAGGACATCGGCGAGTATTACGTGCGCTCGGACACCGGCAAAATGATTGCGCTTGGAAATCTGGTCACGATCGAGCAAACGGCGAATCCGCAAGTGATCAGCCACTATAACTTGTTCCGTTCGGCGGAAATCAACGGCAACGCGGCGCCCGGCAAGAGTAGCGGCGACGGGATTGCGGCCATGGAGGCGCTGGCGCACAAAGTGCTGCCGAACGGGATGACCTTTGAATGGAGCGGATTGTCGCTGGAGGAAATCCAGTCGGGAGGAAAAGCGCTGATTCTTTTTGCGTTGGGCCTGGTGGTTGTGTACCTGACGCTTGCGGCGCAATATGAAAGCTACATCCTGCCGTTTATTGTGTTGTTGGCTGTGCCCGTGGCCATCCTTGGGGCGCTCGGTGCGCAAGCGCTGCGCGGCTTGGAGAATGACGTGTACTGCCAGATCGGCCTGGTGATGCTGATTGGCCTGGCGAGCAAGAACGCTATTTTGATTGTCGAGTTTGCGGAACAATTGCGCAGTCAAGGAATGTCCGTGGTGGATGCGGCTGTCGAGGCGGCCCGCATCCGGCTACGCCCCATTCTTATGACGTCGCTGGCGTTTATTCTTGGTGTTGTACCGCTGGTTCTGGCGAGAGGCGCAGGGCGCGCAGGGCGCGTCTCCGTGGGAACTACGGTCTTTGGCGGAATGATCGCTGCAACTACGCTCAATTTGCTTTTCATTCCTACCCTGTATGTGATTGTCAGAAGCATCGTTTCCGGCAGTGATTCGCACGCGATGCCAGCGGCCGCCGAACCCAAATAAGTTTCCCAACGACTTTGAGCTGTACGGAACTTCCGCAGGCCCTTAGCAATAGGGCGTGAAAATTGGCTGATTCTTGAGTAGGATTCAGCGATGAATCCGCACACGCACTCCCGCCGCTCGTTTCTTGCGTTTTCAGCGTTGTTGCCTTGGGCTCTTTCGGTGCAAGGAGCAACCCCAATTCCTATTGGCCTCGAACTGTATTCCGTGCGGGACGCATTGAAAAAAGATCCGGTGGGTACGGTGCGCGCGGTCGCTGCGATGGGATATCAATGCGTCGAATTCTATGCGCCTTATTTCGAATGGTCCGAAAGCCAGACGAAGCAGATGCGGAAGCTCCTGGATGATCTCGGCATCCATTGTTATTCGACGCACAATAACAGCTCGTACTTGAGCGCCGACAATATCAATCGCGCGCGTGACATGAATTTGATACTCGGCTGCAAGTATGTGGTGATGGCTTCGTCCGACCCGAAGCCGCGTTTGGACGGCTGGAAGGAAGTGGCGGATGCGCTGAACTTCGCCGCCGATCGGCTGGAGTCTTCCGGATTGAAGGCCGGCTATCACAACCATCAACGGGAGTTCACGCCTGTCGATAACAAGCGCCCCATGGAAATTCTGGCCAAGGATGCGAAACCGTCCGTCATGCTCCAGCTTGACGTGGGCACTTGCGTGGAGGCGGACTCGGACCCGGTAGAGTGGATTCGCGCGAATCCGGGACGCATTCGCTCACTCCATCTCAAGGATTGGTCGCCGGATCCTGCGAAAGGCTACGCGGTCCTCTTCGGCGAAGGCGCGGCGGATTGGAAAAATATCTTCGAGGCAGCGGAAAGCACAGGAGGCGTCGAGTACTATCTGATGGAGCAGGAGGGCAGCCGCTTTTCTGAGTTTGAGACCGCCCAGCGCTGTCTTCAGAACTTCCGGCTCAAGCACGCACTTCGAAGCTAGGGATTGTCTATCTCCATGCTTTCGCGCTTTTTTAGGCGATTCGTTTCAATGAGCTTTTGGTAGGCCGCGAGGGCCTGCTGCGCCTCCTGCGTGCGTCCGGCGCGGCGGTAGGCCTGGCTCAATTGAAAGTAGGTGGCGTCGTGATCTGGAACAAGCTTCCTGGCGGTTTCGAGACTCTCAATGGCTCCGGCGGTGTCTCCTTGCAGCAAGAGAGCGCGGCCGAGTTCGAAATGGGCTGATTCATAGCTGGGCAGGGCCTTGATCACGTCACGCAAGAGGGGCTCGGCCTGCTCAGGATGGCCCTCGGCCAACAGGGCGTACGCAAGATGGTACGTCGTGAGGGCGTGGGCGGGCTGGATCTGAAGTTCGGCGCGAAATTCCTGCGCGGCTGATTCGAATTCGTTCTGGTGAAGGTAAACGAGACCTGCGTAATAATGCGCCTCGGGAAGACGGGGATCGAGCTGTAAGGCGGTTTTCAGTTCGGTGAGTGCGTTGGGGTAGTCCTTCTGCTGGGCGTGGGCCTGTCCGAACAGCAAGTGAACGCTGGGATTGCTGGCGTTTTGTTCAAGCAGACGCCGGAAAATTTCCATGGCCAGATCGGGCTGGTGAGTGCGGACAAGAGCGGTGCCCCAAGCGAAGAGCAGGCCCGGATCGTCGGGCGGAGCTTTGAGAAAGGGGCGGAGGACTTCCGCGGTCTTAGAAAAGTTTTCCGCGATGAAATAGCTCATTCCGAGAAGCTGACGGACAAGATGGTCATCGGGATAAGCCGCCAGCTGCCGCTCCAGGGGAGGAACAGCTTCGGAATAAAGCTCGGCGCGATAGGCGGCAAGACCCCAGTTGCGGTCGAGGCCAGGAAGGGCGGGATTCCAAGCGCCAGCCTGCTTAAAGAGTTCGGCGGCATCCGCGAAATTCGGAGCCTTGGCGCGCATGACGCCGAGATCGTTGTAGGAGCTGGCGAGAATTTCCGAAGCGAAGGCGCGGTATTCTTTCGCGGCCTTGGATTCTGTGGCTCGTTGTGGAGCGGGCGGGCGCTGGCCAGAGGGATTTTCTTGCACGCCGCCCTGTACCATCGCTTCGGTGGATTTCTGCTGGTCGCTGGCGCCGGATTCGAGAAGGCCGGCGATGCGGTCGGAAGTGTGGCTATCGCCGTCGGAGGGGGCGGCGGGCTCGTCGAAAATGTGCTGGGCGTCATAGCGAAATTTCGCTTCGCGATAGCGCTGGGAATTCGCGCGCGCTTTTTGGGCTTCATCGAGGTGGCCAAGGCGGCGCAAATCCTGGCCAAGCAAGTAATAGGCGCGACTCACGTCGCGTGGAACTTCCCCGGGGTCTGGGACGAGATGGATGTATTGTTCGAGGGCTTCGACGGCCTGGGGGAGACGCTTGGTTTCGCTATAGATTTCGCCAAGATAGAGATAAGCGAAGAATTCATCGGGACGGAGGCGCTTGGCATGCAGGAGCGCGGCTTCGGCAGCGGGAAAGTCGCGGAGCGCAACGGCGGAGATGCCAAGGAGCAGGAGAGAGTTGTAATCTTCGGGATGGAGCTTCAGCTCGCGTTCGAATTGCAGGCGGGCTTGCGGATAGGCTTCCTCGCCCCGGAATTCGAGGATGGAGTAACCGAGCAGTGCGTGAGCACGGGGATATCTTGGGTCGAGCTGAATGGCTTTCCGAAATTCGGTGACGGCGGGTTCAGGAAAATGGCTGATGGAATAAGCACGGCCGAAGAGAACATGCAATGCAGCTGAATCTTCCATGGTGCCCTGCAAGTGTTGAAACCATTGCTGGGCATCAGTGAAGCGCTTGGCTTTCAGGTAGGCAAGGCCGAGAAAGTAGGAGGTTTCAAAGTCGTCGTCCAGCGCGATGGAAGCCTGAAACGCGTGAATGGCGGCGGAAAAATCGCCGCGGTAGAGCTCGATGCGGCCGAGGACATCTTGGGCGCGAGCGTGACGCGGATTCTCGGCGACGACGGCCTGGGCAAGCTGGCGGGCTTTCTTGACGTCGCCGGCGCGGAACCAAGCGATGGCAGCATCGACAGCGATATCCGCATCGGCAGGAGCGAATTTGAGAGCCTGGTCCAATTCGCGAGTGGCTTCGTCGAAACGGGATTCGGAGACGGAAAGACTGGCGACTTGGCGGAGGCCGAGAGCGATGGTTTGATCGAAGTGGCGCTCGGCTTGTGGTAGGTCACCAGCGGCGAGGGCAGACTTGGCGGATTCGAAACTGTGCTTGAGGAGAATAGCGGGATCGTCGGCAGGACGAGTAATTGCAGCGAAAAGCGCGGTGAAAGCAAAGAGGAGTACGGCTTTTGAACGACAATGCGACGAGGGAAGGCAGTGCGAGAGTGTCGTGGGGCCAGAAAAAGGGCGGACCGCAAAGAGCGGGCGAGAGAAATTCCCATCAGTGAGAAGAGGCCTGGAGTGGAGCTTAGTGGACACCGTTCGTTGCTCCACCCGCAGGCGGCGGGAGAGGGGTGGTGTTGCGGATGCCCGAGCTTTCAACGATGGTGTAAATGGCGTCGGCGGCAACGTTTTCCAGCGTTTCGATTTTCCCGCTGGGCCAGCGGATTTCGACGGACTCCATTTTTTTGGCCGTCCCGAGGCCGAAGTGGAGGCGCAGATCGTTCTGCGAGAGGTAACTTGCGCCGCCGTGGACTTCGCTGAATTGCTTGACGCCCGCGGAGTGGATCGTTACGCGGGCGCCGATCGCAGCGCGGTTGCTCTTCGTGCCGATGAGCTTGAAGAGGACGCGATGATAGCCGTTGGCGTTCATGTTCTTCAGGAGCGAGGGCGGCTCGTTCACGTTCAGGAGGAGGACGTCAATATTGCCGGTGTTGAAGATGTCACCGAAGGCGGCACCGCGACGGGAATGAAGAGGCAGAGAGGCCAGACCAGATTCTTTTGAGACTTCGTCGAAGGTGCCGTCGCGATTGTTGCGATGGAGCAAGAGCGGTTCGCGGTAGCGCGGGCCAGTTTCGAGAGTGTCGATCTGCGGATAGACGTGACCGTTAGCAACGAGGATATCGAGCCAGGTGTCGTTGTCCATGTCGAAAAAAGCCGTGCCCCAACCGACGTAAGGATAGCTGGGCTGGCCCACGCCGGAAGTCCAACTCACATCGTCGAAACCCTTTTCGCCCATGTTGCGATACAGGGAATTGGGCTGCTCCTCAAAGTGGGTAACAAAAAAGCTTAAACGTCCGCTGTGATCGTAGTCGCCCCAGTCCACTCCCATATTTCCAAGTTCCATGCCTTCCCCGCTCAAGGCAACACCTGTAAGCAAACCTACGTCGGTGAACGTTCCGTTGCGATTGTTGTGATAGAGATAGTTTGGAACGGAATCGTTAGCGACGAGGAGATCGGGCCAGCCGTCGTCGTCATAATCCACCCACATCACTCCCAGGCCGTAGTAGCCGATGTCATCGTGGACGCCGGCTTTGACGGAAACTTCTTCAAACGTTCCATCACCGCGATTGTGATAGAGAAAATCGCTCTCGCCCTCGAGGCCCCAGGGGCCGCACTGGACGAGAATGCCCTTGAAGCGGCAGAACTTGTTGCTGCCGAATTGCGGAAGATTGTTCATGTCCAGGTGCGAATAGCGCGCGACGAACAAGTCCACGTTGCCATCGCGATCGTAGTCGCCCCAGGCCGCGCCGGTCATGAAGCCGCTGCCGCCGACACCGGCCTTTTCCGTGACGTCTTCGAACTTGCAGTTGCCAAGGCCGTGGTACAGGGCGCTGCCGCCGAAGCCGGTCACAAATAGATCGAGCTTGCCATCATTGTCGTAATCGGCCACGGCCACGCCCATACCCCAGCCGCGATGCGTCAAGCCTGCTTCCTTGGTGATGTCTTTGAAGGTGCCGTCAGCCTCCTGGTGATAGAGCGTGACGAGCGGATCGCCGCCGGCGCGCACGCGTTCGACGGTGGAACCGTTGATCAGGACGACGTCGAGGCGGCCATCGTCATCACAGTCGAAGAGTCCGGCGCCGCCGCTGGTCGAGTCGATCACGTAGTGCGCTTCCGGAGCAGCGATGTGGACGGCGGTGAGGCCGACGTCCTTGGCGACGTCTTTGAACATGGGTATGGGCGGCAAGCTGCTGCGGTCCTTCTTGGCGGGTGTCGGGAGCTTGGGGAGAGGAACACGGACGCTGCCAGGCTGCTGGCCGGGGGCTTGCGGTTGCGAGGGGGCTGCGAAAGCGAGAATAAGGGTGAGAGCAAAGAGTACGGAGAAAAAACGCCGCGAGCGAGTCCGGAGCATGTCTTGATTGTATCCCAAAGGGTTTTGAGGCTTAAACGGCCAGCACACGATCAAAGCGATTGGAAACGGGGTAAGAATCAAGCGCCCCGCCAAGCCCTCCGCGGGCTTGGCGGGACGCCGAAGGGATCAGCTTTTGCCAGTACAATCAGAAGGTGAGCCTTAACGAGCCCTGAAGTTGCCGGTCTCGCTGATTGTCGGCCGTCACCCGGCCTGGATTCGCACTCGGCGACGAGTTGGCAATGGAAACGGCGTTTGCAAGTGATGTTGTCGGAGCGCCATTCTTGTCCAAATAGGCCGGGCTTGCGGCCGTGTTCGCTGCGTTGAAGCCTATACTCGCGAAGCCATTCGTATTTCCATTGTTGGGGTTGCCATATTGCGGGTGGTTGAACAAGTTAAAAGCGTCAACGCGAATTTGCAATTTAAAGCGTTCAGTGAGGCGGATATACCTCGACAGGGACAAGTCTACCCTGGCTACTCCTGGCCCCAGGCAATCGCCAATCGGCGCGGTCCCGATCGTTCCCAACTTGAAGCCGTTCAGGGTATACCGGTTGGGGTTGATCCATTGGAAGTTCGTAAAACTGGAACGGCAGGGCTGCCCGGCCACGATGTTCGGCCGGTAATTGCCATCTCCCAGACCTATGCCGGAAAGGTCGTTCACGCCCGAACCGCCGGCACTGAAACTATTGATGACCGGAGTGTAGGGAGTCCCGCTGGAAACGTTGATGATTGAACCGACTTCCCAATTCGCCAAGGCTTCCCGCTCGATCTTATTCCAGTCGTGCATGGTAGGAGTGTCGTAGATAAAGTTGGCCGCGAAAATGTGCGGCCGGTCAATGGTCGCCAGTCCATTACTAGCACCCCGATTGAAGGGGTCCAGAATCAGGTTGCCGCCCCCATTGTTGGACCTCAGGGGTACGTCGGAGATCGTTTTGGAGTACGTGTAAACAAGCGCGAGACTAAGACCGTGCTGGAGACGTGTGTTGAACATTGCTTGCAAGGAGTCGTAGGAGGCGGTGCCATGATATGAGTAAACTCCGATATTTCCGGAATTGATCACGTTAAAAGGCTTAAGCGTATTCAAACTTCCGTTTGACTGCGCAAAGGCGAGCCGATCCGTTGGGTTGATCGCGTTCGCGTCGTACTTGCTTTGGGCGTCATACGTCCTGCTAGAGACGTAGCCCACTTCTATCCGGGTATCTTTCCAGATCTCATGCTGCACGGTCAAATTGTACTGCAAGGTATAAGGCTGCCGGGCTGCCAGTTCAGTACCGACCGAGGCATTTCCCAGCCCTATGCCATAGCAGCCAACCACCTGCCCACCTTGCGCGAAATTGGCGCAGGCGGGAAGTTGGTTGGTATTGTCGAGGAACCGACCATTGCCGTTATTCGATTTAAAGTTGCCAACAAACGGAGGGTTAGCTCCGCCAAGGCCGTCGGTCAAGGAGATGTCATCGCGGTTGTAGAATTGACCGAAACCAGCCCGCAACGCCCACTTCCCGGTTCCAGTGGGATCCCATGCCACGCCCAACCGCGGCGCGAACCCGCGGTTATAGTTGTTCCGCAGAGCCCGGTTGGGACCAGGCAACCCGCCCGTTCCTGGCGGGCAGGGGTTCGCCAACAGGCCGGCAGAGTAGTACAAGCCGTTGCAGGTGGCATTGCCGAGAGCAGGATTGAATGCCGCTTGATTGAATACCGTGTACTCGTCATTCGCCGCATAGGGATTGGGCAGATAGGAATAGCGCATGCCGAGGTTCAGCGTCAGGCGGCTGTTGAGTTTGATGTCGTCGTTGACATACCACTCCAGGTTTTCCCAGCGCCCGAGGTTGGAGAAGAAATTGCCCTGTTCACCCCACCCGAACGCGCTACCCGCCAGAAACAAATCCGACGTGCCATATCCAGTCTGATTGGCGGTAAGGGCCTGACAAAAGGCGGGCTCACCGGTGTCGGTAGGGCCATGCCCTTTGCAGCCGCCGAAGCCCACAGACCCGTTGAGAACTCCGTTTTCCGTGTCAAACAGGTCCTGGTTTTTCTGGTTCCGACTGTAGAGGGCGCCCAGCTTTAGCGTGTGACGCCCGATGACCTTCGAGAAGTCATCCTGAAAGGTGTAGAGATTTTCAGCGTTGGCCCACGGCCCAAAATTCCAAACGGTGGGAAGATTTCCGGCGTTAATCCAAGTGCCCGGCCCATTGGCGGGAGTGAATCCCTTGTTCCCCGCAGGCATGAATTGTGGAAACGCGCCGGAGAGCTTCGCCGCCGCCGCTTGATTCGTCGGCGTGATATTGATGCGATTGTCCGAGAAGGAGAATTGGAAATCGTTTACGGCAGAGCTGCCGATGATCTTGCTCAAGCGGGCCACGGCGATGCGGCTGGGCTGGGCCCACATTTCCGAAAGGTTGGATGTGCCGGAGTCAGCGCCCCATCCGGAACTCCCCGTCGCGGGAGGGCCAAATGTGTTGTTGTCCTGGACGTATCTCAACATCAGCCTGACGGACCTCGAAAGATTGACATCTCCTCGGATGCTTTCTTCGCGGAAGTTGTTCTTCTGGCTAAATGACTTAGAGAAGTTGGTTCCGCAGCCATAGTTGGGAGTCAGCTTCCCATTCGTCAAGCGGGGAAGCGTGGGCAGCAAATAGGTGTTCAGAACGATGTCTCCGGCATTACTCATGCGAGAAGCGGGGATGACGTCAATGAATCCCGCCGGTGTTTGGCCCGCAATATTGTTTTGACTGGGAGTAAATGCACCACCCACCCCATTTCCCGGATCCGAGAGTCCAGCACTAGGCAGGCAGCCAACAGTATTCGCCGAATTAGAGGCCGAGTCGTTGGCTTGATCGGAAAAGTCGCCGGTTCTCTCCAAAGGCGTGGGCACGCGCCCCGAGTTCACTCTTCCCGTAATCTGGCGATTCCATTCCTGAGACCAGAAGAAAAAAATCTTGTCCTTCTTGACCGGACCACCCACGGTGTAGCCGAAGTCATTGCGGCGGAGCAAGGGTGTCTTGGCGCCCGGATTGTTGGCCTTAAGATTGGTATTGTTGGCGTTCAGGTAATCGTTGCGCCCGAACCAATAGGCGCTGCCGTGAAAATCGTTGGTGCCGCTTTTCGTGACGAGGGTAACCTGGCCTCCCGAATTTCCGCCAAATTGGGCGCCGTAGCTGTTGCGCTCGACCTTGAATTCTTCAATCGAGTCAATCGAAGGGTAGACAAGAAGCGTGCGGCCCGATCCGATATCAACGTTATTGGCCCCATCCACAAGGAAGGTATTCGCATTTGACGCACCACCACTGATGGAGAGGTCCGCACCACCGGTAAGGCCTTTTTGGTTGTAAGCGAAACCATTGTCCTGTGCGACACCCGGCACCAGGGTCAGCAATTGCGCGAAACTCCTGCCGTTCAACGGCAACTGGGTGATCTGTGCGCCTGCAATCGTGCCGCTCAAATCCGCATTGGCGAGTTCGACCTGGTTCGCCTCGGCGACCACTTCGATCGTTTCGGTCTTGGCTCCGACTTTCAATCTGGCGTCAACAGTCAAGCTATCATCTACGTGAAGGACGATATCCTTTACTTGGAAAGCTTTGAAGCCGTCCCCTGTCACGTTCAGAGAGTATCGGCCGACCGGAAGGCTGGGGAACGCGTAGGCGCCCTCCTTGCCGGTCTTGTCGCTGCGCGAATCTCCGGTGTCCGAGTTCGTAATGGTGACGCTGGCGCCAGCGATGGCCGCGCCCTGTTCATCTGAAACGGTGCCACGTACGGAACCACTCGTATTCTGTGCAAATGAAGCCGGCGCAAGACTCAGGGCCAGCACGAACCAAGCGACCAACACCCCTAAACTGATTCTTCTCACAGGAACCTCCACCCTCATCACAAATTTGATTCTTTGCGATTAGTATTTTTCTACTACCCCTTTGCGAGGGATTTAACGGCAACCCACTTGCGTTGTCAAGCGAAAAATACCGGTATTCTAATGTCCTGTGCGGTGCATAACCGGTATTCCAGCCGTTTTTCGAGAAACTTCGTCTATCCGCTGTGCGGCAGGGCTTTCCTAGGGTAGAATGCCCGCACTGGGTCCGGGACCGGCTGGGTGCCGTTCTAAACTCCATCTCCGATGGAGTTTCGGGAGCGATGGCCGAATGAAAGCGCAGAGGAAGGGAGGCGGAAACAAGGCCTCTCACGTAACCTTGCAAATGGTAGCCGAGCGAGTGGGGCTCACCAAGGGGACCTGCTCCGCGGTGCTGAACAAATCGGCCGCATCGCGGTCTGTTCCGCTGCACACACAAGAACGAATCCTCGCGGCCGCCCGCGAGCTGAACTACATACCCAGTTTCTACGCGCGCAACCTGCGGGTAAAACGCACCTATATGATTGGAGTGGTGGCCGAGGAGATCGGCGATCCCTACGGCTCCCTGGTCATCAGTGGCATCGAACGATACCTACGACAGAAGAACTTCTTCTATCTGACGGTTGCGCACAGACACGATCCAAAGCTTCTTGAAACGTATTCGAACATTCTCATCGAACGCGGCGTCGAAGGCCTCATTACGGTGGACACATCCATCAATCGCGCGCTGCCACTGCCGACCGTTGCGATTGCCGGGCACCGCCGCGTGGAAGGCGTCACCAATGTCGTTCTGGATCATCGGCGCGCAGCGCGGCTGGCGCTGAACCATTTGACGGAGTTGGGTCACAAGGAAATTGCCTTCCTGAAAGGCTCTCGCGTCAGCTCGGATTCTGAAGATCGTTGGAAGGCGGTCTGCGAAATTGCCGAGGAACTCTGCATCCGCATGCGGAAGGAACTCATTATTCAGCTCGAAGGCGATGATCCCACGCCACGTCTGGGATATCCATTCGCCAAGAAGCTGCTCGCTCGCGACCACCCGTTCACGGCGCTCTTCGCCTATAACGATATCTCGGCGATCGGCTCCATCCAAGCCTTTCAGGAAGCCGGGCTACGAGTCCCCGAGGACATCTCAGTGGTGGGATTCGACGATATCCAATTTGCCGTTCATAACAGCCCAAGCCTCACGACCGTGCGTCAGCCGCTCCAGAAGATGGGAGAGACAGCCGCGCGCACTTTACTCAACCGAATCGAGGGTCGCGAAGACTGCGTCCCGGAGATACAGATTGAGCCCGAACTTGTGGTGCGCAATTCGACCGCCAGAGCGGCTGCTCAACCGGTAGCGCGTCTGCCTGAGATGAGAGCACAAGCGGATGCTGCCGCTCCGGGCCAGGTGATTCTGCGAACGCACGAAACAGGCCCGATACGCGCAAATGGCCGACCTCGGAAGAGTGGCACAGTCGAACAAAAGACCGGTGTCGCCAATCGCCACGGCTGACGGTGTTTCAGCGCGCCGAACGATGGCGCTGGAAGATCAAAACTCGGATGCGGTGAGCCGCCGCCGGATCCAGCTTCTCGGACTCGCAAGACACGCTTCCCAATTGACCCTGCCCCATGCTGTCCGGCTGGACAACTTCGAACACTGGCCCGTCGTTCTATTCGAAGTTTCTGCTCGCTTCCCCTATAATTTGCTCCAACCACTCCCAGCCTGGCTGTCCCGGTCTACATCCACGCGTCTTGGATCAACTCGTTTCTTTCATGGAAGGAGTCCGCTCATGCCCCTGAAATTCCGTCGCGCATCCCGGCAGGCAATTCTTCCCTCTTTTGCAGCATTCCTTCTCTTTTGTCTCGCATTCCTACCCCAAGTCTCCGCGCAGTCCCGCATCACCGTTTCGGTTTCCCCGACAACTGCAATTGTCCCAGCGGGGGGCGGCTCCCAACAGTTCACAGCCACCGTCGGTAGTGACCGGCACAATCGCGGCGTGCGCTGGACGCTCTCCGGTGGAGGTTGCAGCGGCAGCACGTGCGGAACTCTTTCCGCCACCGCCACCTCCTCTGGAACTCCTGTCACTTATACAGCTCCGGCGAATGTGCCAAGTCCCGCGACGGTCACCCTAAAGGCCACTTCCGTTTCCAATACAGCCAAAAGCGCCTCCGCTACCATCACGATCTCGGGTTCTTCCCCTGCCCTTAGCGTCGCCATTTCTCCCAAACGCGGTGGACTTACAATCACGCAGACACTGCTCGTCACCGCAACGGTACAGAATGATGTCGCTGCTGCAGGTGTAACGTGGTCAGCTTCCGGCCCAGCTTGTTCCGGTACGTCCTGCGGCACGTTCGCCAATGTGACCTCTAACTCCGCTACTTACATCGCCCCTTCCACCTCGGGCATCTATTCCATTACCGCCACCAGCGTTGCTGACGTTATCAGGAGCGCCACAACCTCTATTGGCGTGACCGATCTCTCGGGTGTTCTCACCTATCACAACAATCTGTCCCGTGACGGCACAAACACGCGAGAGTTTGCGCTCACAACCTCAAACGTCAACACGTCCACCTTCGGCAAGCTCTTCTCCTGCCCGGCAGACGGCGCGATTTATGCCCAACCACTCTGGCTCCCCAATCTGAACGTGGCAGGTTCTTCTCACAACGTCATCATCGTGGCCACGCAACACGAAAGCCTTTACGCGTTTGATGCGGATGCCAGTCCCTGCATGACGTTATGGCACGTCAATTTGATCGACACCGCACACGGTGGCACCGCCGGCGAAACTTCCGTTCCCTCCGCCGGAGCTGGTGCGCTCGTCGGCAGCGGTTACGGAGACATCTCCCCCGAAGTCGGTATCACCGGTACGCCCGTTATCGATCCAACCACCGGCACGATTTACCTCGTCAGCAAGTCCGTCAACGCGAGCGCACAATTCTTCCAGCGCCTGCACGCCATCGACGTCACGACCGGCAACGAGCGGGTCGCACCACAGAGCATTGACTCCTCAGTTTTTGTTTCGGGCACCGGGGCTGGCTCTGTAGCGGGCCGAGTGGCCTTTGATCCGCGCAATGAAAGCCAGCGACCCGGCCTGGTTCTTTCCAGTGGTGTGATTTATGTCGCGTGGGCTTCTCACGAAGACCACGATCCGTACCACGGATGGGTAATTGGTTTTAACCCCGCTACACTCGTTGCTGTGGCCAACGCCGTGTTCAACACCACGCCAAATCAGGTTGGCACGCTCTCCTATTCGCGCGGAGGCATCTGGATGGGGGGCGGCGCTCCCGCGGTCGATTCTGCCGGCAATCTCTTTTTCATCACCGGCAACGGAACTTTCGACGCGAGCACCGGCGGCTCGAACTATGGTGATAGCGTTGTGAGACTCAGCACCGCCAGCGGTCTCTCCGTGGCGGATTATTTCACTCCTATCGATCAAGCCTCGCTAGACGCCAATGACACCGATTTCGGTTCCGGCGCCGCAACCATTCTCGTGGACCAGCCTGCTGGTCCGGTGACTCACCTCGTCATCGGAGGAGGCAAGCAGGGCAACCTGTTCCTTCTCAACCGCGACAACCTGGGAAAATTCAATAGTTCCGCCAACAACGTCATCCAGACTATCAACCTGGGCAACTCCATCTTCTCTACGCCTGTCTTTTGGCTGAACAATCTCTACGTCGGCGGTGTCGGCACCCTCAAGCAATTTGTCTTCAACAGCACCACTGGCAAATTCAATGGCGCGCCTTATTCTCAATCATCCACCAGCTACAGGTTTCCGGGTGCCACTCCGTCGGTATCCTCGAATGGTGCTGCCAACGGCATCGTCTGGGCGTTGGACAATGGCCTCTACTGCACCCCCCAGTCGCCGGGTTGCGGCGCTACAGTTCTCCACGCCTTCGACGCCACCAATCTCGCAAATGAATTGTGGAATAGTTCACAGGCAGCCGCGAATCGCGACGTGGCCGGGCACGCCGTAAAATTTACTGTGCCCACAGTTGCCAATGGCAAGGTGTATGTCGGCACTCGGGGCAACGACTCCTCCGTGCTGGGAGAACTGGAAGTCTACGGGCTTTTACCCAATTGAAGCCAAGCGCGCAGAATTCTCGCAATGCAGAGTCGTGATCCCATTCCGTATACGCACCCGTGCGGGCCGAAGTAGTCTTACGGAATTTCCTGAGGTCTGGCGATTTCAGATACGTGCCCCGTTTTGGACTTGCGTTCTTAGCGGGTGACGCTTGGAATGCGTTCGGGGATGGAAGATCCTTCCAATTCCGTGGCGCGTCCGTCCTGAGTATTGTTCGCAACGGGGCTCCATGGCTTATCGGCGTGGAAATCAAGGAAGGGCCCTCGGGGGAGCGCGTCGACGAGCTTTTGTGTGTAAGCATGTTGTGGGGCGCCGAAAATTTGTTCTGGAGGACCGCATTCCAGGATTTGGCCTGCATTCAAAATTGCAATACGGTGACAGAGCGCGGCAACTGACAGCAAATCGTGCGAAATGTAAAGGATTCCCATGCCGAGTTCCCGGTTGAGTTGCGCAAACAAATGGAGGATTTCCGACTGCGTGATGGTGTCCAAAGCGCTGGTTGCTTCGTCGGCGATAAGCAGAGAAGGACGGTGAAGGACGGCCATGGCGATGATGACGCGCTGCGCTTGGCCGACGCTGAGCTGCCCGGGGTGGCGGCGGAGAAAGTCGGTGTCGTTAGGGAGGCTGACGCTCGAGAGTGCCTTGTTAATCGCCGCGGTGCAGTCTAGTCGCGTGCCGGTGGCGTGGGCGCGCCAGGCTTCACTCAGTTGGGAGCCGACGCGAAGAGCGGGATTCAGAGAAGACAATGGGCTTTGCAGGACGATGCTGATTTCGCGACCGCGGAGAGAGCGCATCTGGGCTTCGGAATTGGAGAATAAATTCAGTCCCTTGAAAAAAAGCTCGCCGCGAGCGGTTCCGCCCTTTAAGTGCAGGAGACGCAGAATCGCAAGCGATAGCGTGCTCTTTCCCGAACCGCTTTGCCCAACGAGGCCAAGGATTTCACCCTGGCGAAGTTCCATGGCAACGTCGCGCAAGACTCCGGGCTTGTTGCGATAATCAACGGAGAGCCTGAGTGACAGAAGCGGGGGAGTCTCAGTCACTTCTGCGCCCCCAAAGCGGGATCGGGAGCCAAGCGGAGAATCTCGGCGTTCCAGAAGGCATGGGGATCCAAAACGGAGGGCGAGGAGCCCAGGACGGCAGGCGAAATCGCCGACATTGCATCTTTGTTCACGAGATAGATGAAAGGCTGCTGCTCGGAGACAATCTGCTGGACCCGGTCCCAATCGGCCTTGCGCCTTTTGTCCGAGACGGCGGAGGCCTGCGCGTGCATCAGGCGATCAAGCTCGGCTTCCCATGAACTGGCGGGCTTTGATTGCTTGGGATTCCACTGATGGTTTTCCGCCGAGCTAAGCCACACGTTCATCTGGCTGTTGGGGTCGAGGTCGGTGTTTACGAGGCCGAGGAGGCATGCATCATAATCGTAGGTGCGGGTGATGCGCTCGATTAAGGAAGGAAAGTCGAGAGTGACCAGATTCACTTTTATTCCGATCTGTGAAAGATCCTGCTGGATCATGGCGACCATTTGCTCACGGGATCGATTGCCAGAATTGGTGATGACGGTGAATTCGACGCGATTCCCGGAGGAATCCCGCAACGTTTCACCATCGAGCCGGAAGCCCGCCTGAGTAAGCAGGCGAAGGGCTCCTGCCGAATCGTACTGCGGGACGGGAAGCGAGGTATTGAACCAGAAATGATTTGCCGGAGAAACGGGACCGAAGGCAGGATGCGCATGTCCGGCAAAAACGATGCGAGAAATATCGGCCCGATTGATGGCCATGGAGATGGCCTTGCGGAACTCGGTGGTACGGAACCAGTTCTTCTTATATTCGGGCAACGGGGCGGCGGGCACCTGGTTGAACCAAATCTGTTCGGAATCGAGGCCCGTGCCCGCATCGTGAGCGACTGCAGGCATCTCCTTCTGCAGACGGTCGAAGTATTCAGCGTCCAGAGCGTTGATCAAATGAATTTCGCCGCGACGGAAGCGCAGCAGTTCGATGTCGCGATTGCGCTGAATGTCGAGGCGAATGGATTCAAGATAAGGCAGCGACTTTCCTTCTTTGTCCTTCTTCCAGTAGTTCGTGTTTCGCCGCAGAAGCACATAGGAGCCAGGGGCGTAGTCTGCGACGTAGAAAGGGCCGAGCACGGTCATCTCCTTCTTGGGAGAATGAGCGGAGAGAATGGCCACTTGATCGAAGAGGCGTTCGAGTCCCGCCACGGGGGCTGGGAAGGTGACCACGACCACATCCGCTGAAGGCGTTCGGACGATGACTTGCCCCTCGCCCGAGCGGAAGGAGTCGCCAGTAGGCGAGTGAAGCTGCGGATCCATCAATGCTTTCATGGTGTAGGCAACGTCTTCGGAGGTGAACGGCGTCCCGTCGGAAAAATGCAGGCCTGTTCGGAGACGGAATGAGATTTTACGGCCATCTTCGCCGACTTCCCAGGAAACGGCCAGGCCGGGCTCAAGAGCTTGAGTCTGGCGATTCAGCCGGATCAAGACACCACCTGTGAGGTAGCGAATGGTTTCGGACGCATCCTCCTCCACCAGGAGCGGATTGAAAGTTTTCGGTTCCCCGCGGAGACAGAAATGGAGCTCGCCACCGGACTGGCCGGCAGATTCGGCGCTGACGAAGAGCGGCCAGCACAAGAGCAGAGTAAGAACGAGAACAATGCAATGACGGCGTGTCACTGGGTGACCTCCTGCGACGGTAGAACGAGTTGAAAGCACATGACCACAATTACGAGGAGAATGAGGGGCACAAGTCGCCACGGATTTGCCCCGAGCGCTGAAAAATCCTCGAAGCCCCGTAGCAAGTTTCCCCACGACGCCATGGGTTCCATGACCCCAAGTCCCAAAATGCTCAAGTTCGCCTCTGTCAAAATGAACAATGGGATAGAGATCCAGAATTGCGTATAGAAAAGCGAACGGAGGTTTGGCGCCACGTGGCAAAGCAAGAGCCGTGCGGATTTGCACCCCGATGAGCGAGCGAGGAGCAAGAAATCGGAATCTCTGATGCCACGCGCCGCAGCGCAGATGACGCGGACCGAGGCCTGCCAGCCCAACAGGCCCATCATCAGGAAGGCGATGATGACCGACACCATTGGCGAAACATCCAGAGGCAGCATGGCGCGAACGGTGAGAAGTAGAAAGAGCCAGGGCAAGGCGAGAGAGAGGTCGGTAACAGCAAGGACAATCCGTTCGAACCGACCGCCAAGAAAACCAGCGGCGCTCCCCAGTACTGCGGCAATCAAGGTGGAAAGAAGGGCGGCCGTCGGAGCAAGCAGCAAGGAAACGCGTGTGCCGTAAAGCAAGCGGGATAAGGAGTCGCGGCCCAAGGCATCCGTGCCGAGTGGATGCGCGGTCGAAGGACCGGCATTGGGGACATCTCGAAATTGCCGGACATGAGAGGCTGGCAGGAGGATGGTGGCAAACACCATCAGTAGAAAGATGGTGCACAGAATGCAGGCGGCCGCCTTTTGGAGGTCGCTCATGGTTTGGTCCTTGAGAAAGCACTTCCGGCCAGATCGGCGAGCGAGTTCGCCCCAAACATCACCAGACTGACGACAAGGGTAATATTGACGATGAGGGGTAAGTCGCGGCTGAGCGCGGCCTGCCAGGCGAGCTGTCCCAAGCCCGGTGAATCACACAAGGCTTCGATGGGAATGGCGGCTCCGAAAGCGATAGTGAAGGACACGCCGAGAAGTGCCAGGAGCGGCGGGGCAGCGATTGGAAGAACGTGCCTCCAAAAAATCGCTCCGCCCCCCAAACCTCTAGCCCGCGCCGCAAGCACGTGAGGCTGGTCGTAGGAACGCACCAGCAGGCTTCGGATGTAACGATGGAGCCGTGGGAAGACAACAACGCCAATAGCGAGGAAGACCGGAGCTCGCAGTTGAACAGCAAGCATAGCCACCACAGCAGAGGGTAGTGAGAGAAGCAAACTGCTAAAAGCGGTGCTTGAAGCTTCGTAGGGCCCGCCGCGCGAGGCGAGACCGAGGGACGCGAGCAACATAGCTACCAGCCATGCGACACTCAAGCCGCGAATGACCGAGCTACCGGTTACGGGTAGGCGTTGGCGGAGCAACTCCCGAACGGACCGCTTCAGGGAATCGGATTCGCCAAGGTCGCCGTGGGCGAGCGAGATAAGGTAATGGAGATAATACGAAGCGAGTCCTTCCTGGAGCATCTGCTTGTGTCGCAGAGCTTCGATGCTCTGTGCGCTCCATCGTGGGTCGAGTTCACGTTCTTGAACACCGTAGCCGGGCGCAAAGCGAACAAGAGTCGCGCTGAGAAAGGCACCCCCCATTCCCAGACAGAAAAGAAAAAGAAGCCGCCGCAAGGCGTTCCAAGGCAGTCTCTGGGTTTTTTCGTCTTTGATCACTTTCCATCCATATTTCGCTCGAACGGGACTAGGACAGGGATTCGGCCTTCGAATAGTGCTTCTCTTTGATTTCATACATGTTGCGGTCTGCTTCAGAGAGAAGATCTTCTCCCGAAGCGGCGTCCTCGGGATAAAAGGAACAACCCACACTGACGGAGACGATCATTCCGGGGCATATGCAGCGGCTCGCCTCTTCCACAGCCAGTGACAATCGTCTCTGTATTTCAATCACGTTGTCTTTTGTCATCTCCGGCAGAATAAAGACGAATTCGTCTCCGCCCAGACGGCCAACTTGGTCGTACTCCCGGCAGGATGACTTGAACTTGATAGCGATTTCCTGAAGCAGCTTGTTTCCCGTGAGGTGGCCAAAACTGTCATTCACTTTCTTGAAACCGTTTAGGTCACATAGCAGCACAGCCAGCGGATTTCTTGTGCGCCGCACGCGGGAAAGCTCTTTTTCGAGGTGCAGGCAAATCGATCTTGCGTTGGGCAAACCAGTAAGAAAATCGGTGCTTGCGGTGCTCTGCGCTCTTTCGTACTGAAGGGCATTCTCGACGGAGACCCCGAGTTTGGAGCTGGCCGCCAGAAGCATGCGGAGGTGCTCTTTGGTGAAGTAATTCTTTTCTCGACAGTAAAGCGTCAGCACTCCCGCAACACCCTCTCGGCCACGAAGTGGGACGCACAGTGCCGACTGCAAAACCGTTACACAGGAGGATTTTCCGAGATGGGCAGTTTCTGCGGTGGGATTGCCGTTCGTTATCGGTTTTTCATTTTGCGCCACCCAGCCGGAAAGACCTTGTCCCAATGGCATTCGGAGCGAGGAGAAGAGATCATAGTCCACGCCGTGAACATATTCAGGAATTAACATACCGTCCTGGCGAACGAAGAAGACAATGGAGTCGTGGGGAATCATTTCCTTCAAGCGAATCGCAACCACGGAAAGTGTTTCCTTTAGGCTGAGAGAATTCCCAAGCGTTTGGGCAAGTTCAAAGAGGAGCTGAGCCTCTTGACGCGCCGAAATGATAGAACTCAGGAAGGAGGTTGCGCGAACTTCGGCGTCATTCGCCACTTCTGCGAAACCCGAGGATGGAGCCACCGGACGGAGCAATTTCGGACCAAAGTCCAAGCGCTTGCGCTCGCTTTCCATGGTGTTGACCATTTCTTCTAGTCCGAGATACCTGCGTTCCATGACCTCGACAACACGAGGATCGAAGCTCCGCGATTTCTCCGCGCTAATTGTTCTCATTGACTCCTGCGGAGTCATCGCTGGCCGATAGGGTCTCTCTGAAGCAAGCGCATCGAAGCAATCGACGGCGGAGAGGATTCTGGCCCCGATCGGTATAGCTTCGCACTTCAGGCCATCCGGGTAGCCTGTGCCGTCCCATTTTTCGTGATGAGCACGCACGATGGGAACGACGGGATAAGGGAATTGGACACGATCCAGTATCTCCGCCCCTACGATAGGGTGAATCTTCATTTTCTCGAACTCTTCCGGTGTGAGGCGCCCCGGTTTGGAGAGAATGTTTTCGGGGACCGCCAGCTTTCCAATGTCGTGCAACATGGAAGCCGCGCGTATGGCATTCATCTGGGCCTCGTCTAACCCAAGTTCTTTGGCAATCTCGACGGCATAAACTTGGACGCGGCGGAGATGATCGTGAGTGGTGTGATCCTTCGCTTCGATTGCAAGGGAAAGGGCCTCGATGGTGCGCAAGTGAAGCGCAGCAATTTCCTCAGCGTGCTTCTTTTGCGCTTCAAGGCGGCTCAAGTAGGTCTGGTAGGAGCGGTAGATCCAATAAACGATGGGAAAGGCGAGAAGACCGAATTGCCAACCGACTAGCCGATTGATAGCGCTCACCCCGCAAGCAATCAACGCACCGAGCAAATAGTAGGGGAAGGCCCACAAATAGCACTCTTTCCAGACATGGACAGGGTTGCGTCCTTCCGTCATGGCGATTATGCCGGACACCGAAACGGTATTGAAGGCGAAGTAGGTCGTCGCTGCCGCCGCCATTAAGAGAGGCCAGCGGAATCCGACGCCCTCGGCAATTTTGCTATGAAAGACCAGTTCTGCGGCGGTAATCGAGAGAGCGAGGTTTGCCAGGGTAAAGAGCCATTGGATCGGGCGAGGCCGCGGCTTGGCATGCCAGAGGATCTGAACAAGTCCTCCCAGGCAGCCCATCAGCACGGTTTCGGAATAAGTGAGATCAAGGATGGCGACGAGAATGAAGAGGAAATTTGCCGACATCGTGGCCTTGATGCCCGGCAACTGCACTTTGAGTACGGATGCGCACAGAGCGACAGTTAGAAAGCACGCATATCGGAAAAAATCAGCCGATTGCCAGTGTAGGAGGGCGTAACCCAATACCGGGAGCCCTCCGATAAGCTGGGTGAAAATAAACGTGAGAGCAGGAACCCCGAGCGATCGAGCGTCACGCCAGGCGTTGCTCCAGTAGTTCTTCGCAGCAGTCGTTGCTTTCACACGCATTCCTGCTCTCTGCCGATTGGTTCCCGCAGCGCTCATAACTGATAAACGAGTGCCCAAGCCTTGCGAACAGGAACTCCAACAAACAGTCCGTTCCCGTAGCTAAAGTGACCCGGTGCTAATCTTCGCGGCCCCAACGCACCATTAGGCGCATAACGCAGTCATTGATTAGAGAAGTTTGAGGTGTGAGTTATGTCTGGGGAATAGTACGGTTAGTGTTTTGTATTGAAAGGGATACTGGCTTTAAGGTGGGAGGTATGCGATGGCATGTCCCCAAGCACTTCGGGGAATAGCACCTCCCGACCGACCCCAAACGCGCTAGAAACGACCTGTACTTTAGTACTAAACCACGGGACCCGCTGTACCATCGACGAGCTTTCGACCTGCCCGCAATACTTCACGAATTGAAAATGCCACGTTTATACGGGTTTCAGTAAGAGAGTTTGGGCCCGGAATCCAGTACAGGAGTATAGTTCATGCCCGGCAAGCACGAAATCAGCCCCACCGGTAACAGCGTACTCAAAACGACGACTTGGGGCGCGCTGATCACTCTCTCTGCTGCCATCCTCGTGGCAGGGCTCCTCGGACACCGTCCGTGGACCCATTCTGGCGGCCTCGGCCGCCCCACTGCGGAGCTCACGGAACAGAACTTCCCGACGGCGGCCCATTCTGTTGCACCTGCTCAAGCGACCTCCTCGCACAGCGCCGCGGCTAGCCCGACCGTTTTCGTTCCACACAATTCTTCACCGGACGCAACCCCAGAGGCGTTGGCCTCTCTTCCCCCGGCAGGCGTAGTTGGAAACTCACTAAAGTGGAATCCGGCTAATTTTGCCCGCTCAAGCGCTTCGAGCAATGACGTTCCAACCAGTCTCGCGAGTGCAAGCCTGAGCCCGAGTGAGCGGCAGGCCGCAATTGCCGCAAAGATTGCACCGGACCTGAAGGGAGTTAATCCCGACGTCCCCATAGACGTGATCGTTCAGTTCAAGACGGCAGCCGGAGTGTCTGACGTGGCGGCGGACGGAGCCACAGCAAAGGCCGAACTGCCCCTGGTGCATGCAGAGTTACTGACAGTCCACGGCAGCAGCCTCGCGACGCTAGCTGCTCACGACAGCGTGGCCTACATTTCTCCGGACCGGAAGCTGCGCGGCGCGATGGACGCGGCGGTGACCGCCGTCAACGCCGACATCGCCACCTCCCAGGGCTGGGACGGCACAGGCGTTGGTGTCGCTGTCATCGACAGCGGCGTTGGCATTGTGGATGACTTGAATTCCATTGGAAATTCAAGTCCATCTCGCGTCGTTTATAGCCAAAGCTTTGTACCTGGCGATTCCTCGACGGCCGACGCTTACGGTCACGGAACGCATGTGGCAGGTATCGTTGCTGGAAACGCCTACGATTCCACCAGCCCACAAAACTACCCGGACGTGTATCGTGGCATCGCGCCGAAAGCCAACATCATTAGTCTGCGCGTTTTGGACAGCACTGGCGCCAGCGTCGACAGTGGTGTGATTACTGCGATTCAGCAAGCTATCAGTCTCCAGAGCACCTACAACATTCGCGTAATTAATCTGTCGCTATCTCGCGGTGTCTATGAGAGCTATACCCTCGATCCTCTTTGCCAGGCTGTGGAATCCGCATGGCAAGCAGGCATCGTGGTGGTGGCTGCGGCAGGCAACATGGGTGAATACAATGGGGCAGGCACGAATGGATTCGCCACCATCGGTGCGCCCGGCAACGATCCCTTCGTAATCACTGTTGGAGCAACCAATACACACGGTACGGGCTCGCAAGCCTCCCAGACAGTGACGAGCTACAGCTCAAAAGGCCCGACGACGTTTGATCACATCGTGAAACCGGATCTTGTCGCCCCGGGCAACGCCGTGGTGTCGCTTCTAGCCTCTCCGAATACCACCCTAATTACTGAGTATCCGCAACTCGCGGTTTTCCCCTGCGATGGGTCCGGTACGAATTGCGGTTCGCAAAACGGTCCCGCTAACTACATGCGCATGAGTGGCACGAGCATGGCTACGCCGGTGGTAAGCGGCGTTGCGGCCCTGCTTGTGCAACAAAACCCGTCCATCACTCCAGACCAGGTGAAAGCCCGTTTAATGACGACGGCCTGGCAAGGATTTGGACAATTCACGACAGCGACGGACTTAGGTACCGGCGTCATCTATACGATCCAACAAGATATGTTTGCAGTGGGCGCCGGGGCGGTTGACGCTGCTGCCGCTCTCGCCAGTAGCGACCTTGCGCCCCCAACTCTGGGTTCAGCAATGTCACCCACGGCCGTGTTCAACTCGGCCAACAACTCCGTAACCATCACCGGGGCACCTGGCACGGTATGGACCAACCCGATTGTGTGGGGCAACTCCGTGATTTGGGGTAACTCCGTGGTTTGGGGCAACTCCGTGGTCTGGGGCAACTCTGTCGTTTGGGGCAACTCCGTCGTCTGGGGTAATTCTGTTGTCTGGGGTAACTCCGTGGTTTGGGGCAACTAGTCAGTCCGGTCGACGGATTCAGCTACAAGTTACCGGAGCGCAACTGACGAGAGGAAAACAGAAGAGAAGATGCCGAGCCTAGCCAAAATCTATATCGCGCTGATCGCCGCAGTTGCGATCGCGGCACTAACCGTGGCGGCATACCAGTGGAAACCCGAAAACCTTGGTCGCTTCTTCTTGTTCTTTAGTCTGGCGATGGTGGCTTCTGCAATGAAGATCCGCCTGCCGGGTCTCAAAACTACGATATCGCTTAATTTCGTTTTCATTTTGATTGGCATCGCCTTATTCAGTTTTGGCGAGACCGTTCTCATCGGTCTGGGCGGGGCGCTCGTCCAGTCGCTCTGGAGACCGCTGCAGCGGCCGAAACCGGTGCAGATTTTTTTCAATGGGGCATGTCTAACGGTTTGTACTGCGGCCGCATTTTGGGCCTCGCAAAGTGTTCCAGCAGCGCTGGGTTTGAAGACTCCGGCCGTCATGATGGTCCTGGGAGCCTGCGTGTATGTAGTGCTGAACACCGGGCTCGTCTCGCTGATCATTTCTTTAGCAGAGGGGCGATCCATGAAGCAAGTCTGGCCCTCGTGCTACGAATGGACTTTCCCCTATTTTCTGGTGGGTGCGGCCGTGGCGGGCTTGGCCAGTGCCGCGGGGCATGGAGCCACTTGGGGTGTCGCCCTGCTGGTTGCGCCGGTGATGTATTTTGTTTACGTTTATTACAAAATGTATATCCTCCGAGCCGTGCTAGAAGGTATCTCCAAGGTGAGTGGAGAAAGCGAGGAGGTCCTTGCTGGAGCATCTCAAGGCCGCTGAGCTCGTTTCAGCATCTCCTTTAGCAACGACATTGCACGCCGCTTCTTATCTTTAGCAACGTACTTCAACGCTCTGTTTTTTGTTTGTGCCGGCTAAGTCCCGATGAGTTTGAATGTATAGGTTGGAGGAGGAGCGCTTGGTGTACAAAAGCTGAACTCAGCGGAAGCTGATTCAGAGCACCTAGGATCTCTCCGGACCGTACACGAAAACGGTGGAGCCGAGAGTGGCAGTTGAACCCACGACCTGCCGATTTCTCCACTGATACCATGTTGTTGGATTCACGCGCTTTATTCCTCGCCATACTCTATGGTTTTGCATGGTATTTGGCTAGTTTTGTTCAGAAGTTGTTCACAACTTTTTTTGGGTGCCTTGAGTCGTAATCTGAGTCGTAATACGGCAGACTCTTTTGTCAGATATTCGGCAACGTTTGTTCACAAATCTTTGAATTCACTTCGCCGCCACAGGCGCTTTATCGGATCCGGCCCTTCAGTACTCCGCGCCTCGCAAACTTCCTCGAGCCCCGTTCTGGTCCGCGACCGGTAAATGCGGCGTTAATCGGGCATTGGGTCGATCATCCGCTTTGGCCCTCCCAATTGCCGATGCTTCTTTCGCACGACGCCGCCAGCAGCGGCGTTCTATCTCGTCAATCCCTGCTTATACTGAACGGGAGCGATAGGCCTTCCGCGAACAGCGGATACGAGATGACATTCATCGATTGGCTTCCGAAATCGATTCAGTGCCTCAAGGGATACAATCGGCAGAGTTTTCTTGGAGACGCTGTGGCCGGGATCACCGTTGGCCTTGTCGCCCTGCCTCTCGCGATGGCCTTCGCAATTGCGTCGGGCGTTTCGCCGCAGGCGGGAATCTACACTGCCATCATTGCCGGTTTCCTGATCTCTGCTTTGGGTGGTTCCTCGACTCAAATTGGCGGCCCCACCGGGGCCTTTGTAGTGGTTGTCTACGGCATCGTGGCAAGGCACGGTTTGGACGGTCTGTATATGTGCACCTTGATGGCGGGCGTGCTGCTCGTCATACTCGGAGTGACCGGCCTCGGCACGGCGGTGAAGTATATTCCCCGGCCGGTCGTTGTGGGATTTACGAATGGGATCGCCGTCATTATTGGCAGCACACAGATCAAGGATTTCTTCGGGCTCAAAGTCGAGAAAGTCCCGGGCGAGTTTCTGGCGCGCTTAGAAGTTCTCTTCCGCAATTTCGACTCTCTCTCGCTCGTTCAAACTTCTCTAGGTGTGCTCGCGCTCTTGCTGATAATTCTGTTCACGCGCTACGTAAGAAGGGTTCCCGGTTACATTGTGGCTCTTTTTGTGGGCACGGTAATCGTCGCGCTTTTCAAGCTCCCGGTCGAAACGATCGGGACCCGCTTCGGGGGGATCCCTTCCGGCTTGCCGAAATTGCAGATACCGCAGTTTCGGTTCGATCTAGTGCGACTTCTAATTTCCCCTGCCGTCACCGTCGCCATGTTGGGGGCGATCGAATCGCTGATGTCCGCTGTGGTTTCGGACCGTATGAGCGGTGACAGGCACAACCCGAATGCTGAACTCGTCGCGCAGGGCGTCGCCAATATTTTTTCACCGCTTTTCGGAGGTCTTCCGGCAACAGGCGCGATCGCTCGCACCGCCACCAACATCCGCTCTGGCGCCAGGACACCAGTAGCGGGAATGGTCCACGCGCTTACGCTTCTCGCCATCGTCCTGTTTGCCGCTCCACTCGCTCGGTTTATTCCGCTGTCGGTGCTGGCCGCGATTCTGTTCGTGGTCGCTTACAACATGGGAGAGTGGAAAGAAATTCCAGAGTTATTGAAATTGTCCCGCCTGGAAATCGGAACGTGGGCGATTACATTTCTATTGACGGTCTTTGCCGACCTTACCGTTGCAGTGGAAGTGGGGATGATCCTCGCCGCGCTCGTGTTCATCAGAAAAGTAACGTCAACAACGACTGTGTCCCAGGTTACGGACGAGTACGTTCGCGAAGGTTACGCCCACATTCTTCAGCACAAGGAAATTCCCGCCTACGTAACGATCTTCCGTATTCATGGGCCGTTTCTATTCGGCGCCACTGATAAAATCGACGAACTCCTTTCGCAAGTCCCGGACCTGCCACCAATCATTATCCTTCGGCTTCGAAACATGACCGCGATTGACGCGACGGGTTTGCAAGCTCTTGAGAAACTTGCGGACGTCGTTCACAGCTCCGGCAGGGGACTGATCCTGTGTGGCGCACGCGAGCAGCCCGCTCAGTTGATGAAGCAAGCTGAATTTGAGCAGCATGTCGGAACGGAAAACATCTCCCGCAGTGTTGCGGATGCGCTGGAGCGAGCCAAAGCGCTTTATACGTTCATGACGCAGCGCGGCACACTCTCATCCGCGTGGGGTGCGCGACGCTCGGATATTGGAGACTCACAGTCTCGCTAACGCCCGATAAGTCGTGCGAGCTCAACAGGTCGATGCAACACCATCTAATCTGTTGAAGCTCTCGATATGAAGTACCCCGCCGACGTCTACAAACCTTCCACGCGGCCTTATCGCGGCATCGGAGAACTCTCCTATCCTTTCCACGGTCGGACAGCGCTGGTCACCTGCTGCGGAGGAATCTGCATCTACAAAAAGAAAATCAATCTCAGTACCTCTCTCGCGGGTCAAGCCGTGGGTATCAAAGAGGTCGATGACGGTATCTGGCTGGTCAGCTTTATAGACTATGATCTCGGTTATATCGATTTGGAGGAGAAAACCCTGCAACCCTTAAACAACCCTTTTGGCCCAAAAGTGTAAACTATGTCTTCGGAACGTTCTGTAAAGGATCTCTTCGGACCGTACAGTGAATATTTGGAGCCGAGAGTGGGAGTTGAACCCACGACCTGCCGATTACGAATCGGCTGCTCTACCACTGAGCTACCTCGGCCCTTGGTAATAAAGGACTTATTCAGCCTGTTCAAATCTTGCTTCTAACTTGCGTTCTAACCTTTTCAAGGTTCGCGGTGCATTGCCAGACTTTCAATCCCGAATGCATCGCTTCTTCGGATCCGACCTCTGCTCCGCGGATCGGCGACTATCGCGTTTCCACTTTGCAGCACGCTCTCCGTTTTCCTGAACCCACCAGGGAAACCGATCGCACGCTAGAAAAAAGAAGGACAATTTGATTCTAGCTTCGTCTGCTTCCGTTCGCAAGCACTTGGCCTTACCGGCTTTAGCTTCAACGATGCGGTTTGACTGGCCGCAGCGCAAAAAACCGCCAGGGCAGAAGCCGCGGCCATAAACAATCTCTCTTAACTTACGAGTGAATTCTGTAGTCCTGAAGGTAGCCGTGAGCAGTTGTCTGGCCTGTAAGTCAACGCGGGCAGATTCAGCGCCTATAAGCGCCGCCCCAGCGAGGCAGGCAAGTCCGCCTACTGCGCTGGCTTTGGACAGTGGCCACAGCAAGGTCCATCGCGTGCGGGACGGCAGCGGCACAACCGCATGCCAGAACAGAAAACGATTCGACCTCAGCTGTGGCTAATGTCTTGGAACCATACACTTTTATATTAGTTATGCGTCGGATACACAAACTCAACGCCGGCATCAGCACCCGGGTAGAACCAGGCCTTCAGGGCTTGTGGTTGGCCGGAGGGGCGCTCTTCGAGCTGAAGGATTGTTTTGTCCGGGGTTTCCGTCCGAACGTCCGAAACACCCTGAACGGTAGTGATCAAATGCGACTCGTCCCCGTTGAAAATTGCGACGAGGGTGAGATCGTTGGAATCCAGCAACTTGAAAACATAGGTGCCCGCGGGAAGCACTTTCCCCGGAACCTGAATGGGTTGGTTGAGAGTCACAATCGTTTTCCTATCCGATTCGTCGGCCCGACCCTTGGGTGCAAAGATGGTTACGCCGAACAGCATCAGACAGAAGATGCCACTAAATATTTTGCGGTACATGGTTAATTCTCCCTTTCTTAGAGATCCGCGTTTCAAAGTTCGTAGTGCCGCGGAATTTAGTTCGAGATATAGAAAGGCACTCTTGATACCAAACCACGGAAAAGACAATCTCCCGGAAAGGCCACATGTTCAGTGACTTAGGCCGAATGCGCTATTCCTCGCGAAGTGCGGGCCTCGGCGGAGCGTCCGTAGCTTGGCATGGTGTCAGAATGAAGGACGCGATACTTAGAGGGAGCGTAATTCGCACACACTCGATCGGGTGTGCATAATGTGAAAAACGGGCACCACTATCTTGAACTGCTTATCAGTTTACCGCAGCATTCGGGGCGTGCCGGCAAGGCGGAGCGATCCCAGCCGCCGCCGAGCGCTTGGATGAGACCCACTGCGTCCACCATGCGGCGGCCAAGAATATTGACCGCAGTGACCTCATCGGAAAGAGCGGCGCTCTGAGCGGTGGTCACTTCGAGATAGCTGGTGACGCCGCCCTTGTAACGTGTGATGGCGAGTTCCAAGTATTTCTGAGCCGCAACGACTGCTTGCTGCTGCGTTTGAGCTTCGCGCTCGAGGATGCGCAGTGCCGCTACATTGTCTTCAACCTGTTGAAAACCGGTCAGCACGGTTTCGCGATAGTTGGCCACGGTTTGGTCGTAGGCAGCGATGGCTTGATCCGAGGCCGCCCGACGCCTTCCGACGTCGAAGATGGTCGTCACAGCAGAAAATCCAAGAGACCATAGGCCGCTCGGTCCATTGAGCAAAGTAGTGATGCTGGAGCTTTCAAATCCTCCCGAGGCGCCCAACCCGATGACCGGGTAGTAGGCCGCTTTTGCAACGCCGATCTGGGCATTGGCGGACGCGACTCGCCGCTCCGCGGCAGCGATGTCCGGGCGGCGTTCCAAAAGTTCCGAAGGCAAGCTGACGGGAATATCTGGAGGAGGCGCAGTGAGGGGCAGCGGAGGCAGAGTGAACTCGGCAGGAGGTTTGCCGATAAGAATGGCAACCGCGTGCTCGTACTGGGCGCGGGCGACTCCCACGTCGATTGCTTGCGCGCGAGTTGTTTCGAGTTGAGTTCTGGCCTGCTGGACCTCCACATCGGAAGCGATGCCTCCTGCAAAACGGCTCTCGATCAATTCCAAGGCTTGCTCATATTGCTTTACGGTCGAATTGAGGAGCTGTTCTTCGGCGTCGAGGCTGCGAGCCAGAAAGTAATCAACGGCCAAATCCGCGTGCATGCTCAGATTGACCGTAGCCAGGTCCGCCGCGCTGGCCTGAGCTTGCTCTCGATAAGACTCGACATTGCGCCGAACGCGTCCCCAGACATCGGCTTGATAGGAAACGTCGACGGGCAAAGCAAAGTCGTTGTAGGTGATGCCGTCGAAGATGGAACTTGGGGGCGGACGGCGAGAGGACACGCGCGTCCGGGTAGCCGTGGGTCCGGCGGTCACCGTCGGAAAGTAGTCGGCCCGATAGTAACGCAGGACGGCTCGCGCTTGGCGATACTGCGCCTCCGCGGCTTTTAGATTTTGATTCGATACGTTGACCTGGAGTTCGAGCGCGTCAAGTTGCGGATCCTTGAATATCGTCCACCACGTGCCACCAAGATTCTGATCATTGGGTTGAGCAGGCTTCCAGTCTCCTACCTCTTTATAAGAGGCGGGAACTTGCGCCGTGGGAGTGTGGTACTTCGGCCCAACCGTGCATCCGGTCAACTGGAGTATCGCTATCAGGAGCAAAACTTCGAGCCAGGCTGCTAAGCGCGGACGCTCGACCAAAATCGCAGTTTGAGGACGGTTCACTTGACATCTCCCGGCAGCAATGCCTGAACGATTTGGACTGCCTGACCGGAAACAAGAGAGTCAGGCGGATTAACGATGACCTGATCGTCTGGCGAGACGCCGGAGACGATTTCAATGCGATCGCCGAAATCGTGCCCGGGAGTCACAGCAGTGAGCACGACTTTCCCGTCTTTCACAACGCCGACCCGTAAACCCTCCGAGCGAAATAGCAGAGTGTTCACGGGAAGGATGAGGGTTGACTTATGCTCCGCGACTTTCAAGTGGACTTCCGCGTAGGAACCGGTGAGTAGCGTGCCCGTAGGATTGTCCACGTCTATTTCGATCAACAAGGTGCGGGTCGTCACGTTGATGGAATCGGCGGTGCGCACGAGCTTTCCGTGAAAGCTGCGGCCCGGAAACTCGGTCAAACTGAGATCAGCTGTCATACCGACCGTAATCCCCTGCGAATATTCCTCCGGAACGTTTACGTAAACACGTAATACTCCGGGTTGAGCGATGTGGAAGAGATCGGTCTTAACGGCGCTACTGCTGCCGGAGTTAATCAGGTCGCCGATATCCGTGTTTCGGGCGGTGACGATGCCGTCGAACGGAGCGTAAATCTTTTCGAAAGATACCAGCGCCGTGAACTGGTCTACGGCTGCCTGGTCGGCCTCGACAATTGCTTTGTTAGCGTTGTAAGTACCGACGGCATTATCGACGTCCTGCTGAGATACTGCGTTGGTTTTCAAGAGTCCCAGATATCGGGTTTTCGTGATCGAAGCGAGCTCAAGATTTGCCTGCGCCGTGACCAGGTTGCTGCGAGCCTGCTGAAGCTGCTGGTCGACTTCCGGAGTCTCGATAACAGCAAGCAGTTGACCTTGCTTGACACGCGCTCCAATGTCGACGTACCACTTCCTCAAATACCCGTTGGTCCGCGCATAAATCGGCGAAGTGATGAACGGTTGCACATTCCCGGGGAGGATGATTTCCTGGGCAGGCGCCGTTTGCTTCGGCGAAACGACCGATACTGGGGTGAGCGCCACTTGGGCCGTTTCCGCCTTCAGCGTCGTGCGAGCCTTCACACGAGACCAGATTCCGGATCCAAGCAGGGCGGCAACCACGACTACGGTGATAACCAGGGCAAGCCAGGATTTGCGGGAAGCTTTCCGTGCTCCTGCATCACTCGCAGGGGGTGATTGCTCGTTGAGTTGATTGCGATCTTCAGTTTGAGACGACATATAGACTCCACATAGTTTTCTGCTTACTGCTGATTTCCCGATTGTGCCGGATGCAGGCGCGAGCCCTGCAGAACGCTGAAAAATGCCGGGACAAACAAGAGTGTCGAAACTGTTGCGAAAATCAAGCCACCGATGACGGCCCGGCCAAGAGGAGCATTTTGTTCTCCGCCGTCTCCCAAGCCGAGTGCCATGGGCACCATGCCGATGATCATGGCCAGAGCGGTCATCAGCACAGGCCGAAAGCGCGTGAAGCCTGCCTCCAGTGCCGCGCTGATGGAATCTTTTCCTTCCATCATTTTTTCGGTTGCAAAGCTCACGACTAGGATGCTGTTTGACGTTGCGACGCCCATGCACATGATGGCTCCCATGAGCGCCGGCACGCTCAGAGTCGTGTGCGTTATAAACAAAAACCACGCAATGCCGGCGAGTGCTGCTGGCAGGGCGGAAATCATGATGAAAGGATCAAGCCAGGACTGGAAGTTGACAACGATCAGCAGATACACGAGCACGATGGAGAACGCCAGTCCGCTCAGTAGGCCGACGTAGGAGGCTTGCATCGTCTGAACCTGTCCTCGAACAACGACACGAGAACCGCGCGGTAATTGCTGGCGTGTGTCGTCAATGATTTTGTTGATGTCTCCGGCCACGCCGCCAAGGTCGCGTCCAGTGACAGCGCCAAAGATGTCAATCACTGGCGCCACGTTGTAATGAGAGACCACTGCCATTCCTGCCCCGCGCTGCACGGATACTAGACTGGCCATGAGCGACGGAGGAGCAGTTGGGTCCGTGCCTGTGACCGGGATGTTCTCTACATTTTGCAATGTGTTCGTGCGGTACTGCGGAGTCTGCGTAGCGATTTGGTAGCTGACATGATTCTTTGGGTCCACCCAGAACGTGGGCGAAGTCTGGAAGCTGCCGCTCAGTGACACCAGGAGATTCTGCGCAATATCGTGGGCCGAAAATCCAAGTTCTTCCGCTTTCGTGCGTTCGACCCTCATGCGGAGATAAGGCTCATCGAAGGGCTGCTGGATCCGCAGATCGGCCGTTCCTGTGACGTATTTCAGTTTTTCGAGGAGTGCATTTGCGTAGCGCTGGTTTCCCTCCAAATTGTTTCCCACGACCTGCACATCGATGGGAGCCGGCAGGCCAAAATTAAGGATCTGGCTGACCATGTCGGCAGGCAAAAAGGCGAAGGTCACGCCCGGGAACTGCTTTGGGAGCGAAAGGCGAAGCTGGTGAATGTAATCGTCCGTGGGATGGTGCTTGGCGGAAAGGGTCACAAGAATGTCGGCGTCCGATGAGCCAACCGGCGCGGAATTGCTGTAGGAAAGGTTGATACCGCTGTAGGGCAGACCGATGTTGTCAATGACGTTGTGGACTTCGCTTGCCGGAATCTGCTTCCGAATTGACTGCTCGACCTGATCACAAAGGTTGGCGGTTTCTTCAATGCGCATGCCGGTGGGGGCACGAAGATGAAGTTTGAAAGTGCCGCTGTCAACGCTGGGGAAAAAGTCGCGGCCCAGCCATGGGAGGAGAATTGCTAGAGAGCCAAGGCAAGTGGCGAAGAAGGCAGCCAGGAAAAGGGCGCGGTGATGGAGGCAAGTTTCCAGCAGGCCGCGATACGCCAGGCGAAACCTCTCGAAAGCCGCTTCAAAGCCCTTTTGTAACCGTACCAGCGGATTACGGCTGGAAGCATGTCCTTCATGCTTCTCTCCCCGCAACAGGTACTTCGCCATCGTTGGGACGATCGTCCGGGAAAGGAAATACGAGGCCAACATGGCGAAAACGACGGCTTCCGCGAGCGGCACGAACAGGTAGCGCGCGACGCCAGAGAGCAGGAACATGGGAGCGAACACAATGCAGATGGAAAGCGTGGACACGAAGGCGGGTGTCGCAATTTGCGAGGCGCTTTCCAGGACAACGGTGTCCATGTCCTTGTCCGGCTCCGCCTCGCGGTTGCGATTAATGTTCTCCACCTCAACGGTCGCGTCGTCCACCAGGATGCCGACCGCCAGGGCGAGTCCCCCGAGCGTCATGATATTGACCGTTTCCCCGATCGCGCTCAGCACAATGATGGAGGTGAGGATGGCCAGAGGGATCGAAGTCGCGATGATGACGGTGCTTCTCCAACTGCCGAGAAATGTGAGGATCATGAAGGCGGTCAGACACGCGGCAATAAGCGTTTCTCTGACAACACCGCTGATTGCGCTACGAACAAAGATGGACTGATCCGCCAGCGGTGATATCTGCAGTTGGGGTGGAACAGTCGTTTGGATTTGAGGGAGCAGACCCTTGATGCCAGAGATTACGTCCAGTGTTGACGCGTTGCCGGCCTTTTGGATCGTCAGCAATACAGAGCGCTGGCCATCGACGCGTACGATATTCGTTTGCGGGGGAAAACCGTCGCGCACCCAAGCCACGTCTTTGATGTAGATCGTGGTGCCGCCAATGGTCTTGATGGGGATGCGGTTCAGGTCCGCAATCGTCTGCGGCGCCGCATTGGGAATGGAAACATCGTATTCCCTGGAGCCAATCTTGGAAGTTCCCGTCGGCAGAATCAAATTTTGAACGCTGATTGCGTTGACAACGTCCAGGGCGGAGAGGCCTTTCGACTGCAACGCTGTCGTATTCAGATCGACCTGCACCTGGCGCTGTTTGCCACCATAGGGGTAAGGCACAGATGCCCCCGGAACAGTGATGAGCTGGGTCCGAATGTAGTTCAAGCCATAGTCATTGAGTTCTTGCTCAGACAGGTTTTGTCCCGAGAGGGCCAGCTGGAGCACGGGCACACTCGATGCGCTGTAGGCAAGAATGAGAGGCGGGGTCGATCCCGCGGGCAACTGTTTGAGTTGGGTCTGTGAAACCGCCGTAATCTGGGCGATGCCTTGTTGAATATTCGCGTTTGGCTGCAGAAACACTTTGACAACCGCAATGCCATAGAGTGACTGCGATTCGATGTGCTCGATGTTGTCAACGGTGGTGGTAAGAGCCCTCTCCGTGATGCTCACGATGCGGTCGGCGATGTCCTCAGGCACGAGTCCGTTGTAAGTCCAGATGATGCTTACCACGGGAATGTTGATGTTCGGGAAGATGTCGGTTGGCGTCCGAACAATCGAGAGCCCGCCCATGATCAGGATGAGTATGGACACCACCACAAAGGTGTATGGCCGGCTCAGTGCTAATTTGACAATCCACATAATTCACCCCTCCGGCTTGGCCGGATTCCATTTCTCAAACCGACCTATGGCCTGTGTTTCGGAGTCTTGGTGTCCAGTGTCGAAACCAATTGGCGCGCTGCTGGAGGGACCGCGACCTTTCGGGACAGAACGATATCGCTCGCCGGGATCTTCTTACCGTACAGACGGCGGTTGTCGCCATTGTCAGGCCGGATGGTGGAGCCTTCGAGGGAGACTCCGGCAAACAGGCCACGCGCCCGTGAGTAACTCAGGATTTCGGCTCGCAGAGTTGCGTCCGTTTCGGCCGACGAATCGCGGCCGACTGGACCTGCGGCAACGGATGCGTCGCCTCCCAGCTTGACCTTGCTGGCGAGAATGCCCCTCGCGCCACGTTCATTCATTACGAGCAAGACAAAATCCGTCGCCTCTCCACCGATCTGAAGGCCGAAGCTACCGCCCTCCAGAGCCATCATCGTGGGAGCGCTCCACGGTCCTCGGAAGTCTTCTCCGTTGCGGCACGACATAGCGCCCCGCCCATAGCTTCCGCCAACGATGAAGGCGGCTTTCAGGACGGAGGGAAACACGACAACGCAATCCGCCTTGTCGAGAAGGTCCTGCGGGATGTTGTCAGGAACGTCGAGAATTTCCTTCAAGACCGTTCCACAATTTCTCAAGCGGTCGTCATCTTTGGTTTGGTCCGCTGCGCTTGCCACTTGGGTGAGCGACGGCAGGACAACTAATAGAATGCTGCTTAGACAGGTCAAAAACTTTCGCATGTGATTTCCCTCCAGGAGTCCTTCTTGACTCTGGCCTCAGATAATGCAGCCCGGATGCCAGTTGGGAGCGGGCGCGGAAGTTTCAGAAAGTGAGTGAAGACAGGGAGTTTAAGAAAGGGGAAGCCGAATTTGGCGGGAGGGACGGAGGAGCGATCAGTCCGGCTCATTGGATGATTGTCAGCACGCTGACAGCGGCCGCTTTCCGAGCGAGAGCGACTTGCGAAAGGGGAGGAACGAAGATGGAACGGAGACGTCTGCCTCTGGTGGGGCCCCGCAGATTTTAAGGGGCTGCTCTCGCGGAAAGCTTTACGAACCCGCAGTCGAGGAGCCGTCGAAATTGCATTTGACGACGAGAAGGGTTACGTCATCGTTGAAATGATCGCCGCAAAACTCTGCCGCAGCGTTATAGATATTGGTCATGAGGTCCTCGGCGGACAGCGAAGAACCGCGGAGCACTTCGGCGGAAAGACGCTCCATGCCGAATTCTTCGCCAAGCGGGTTCTCTGCCTCCGTGACGCCATCGGTGTAGAAGACCAGTACGTCACCGCCGGCAATGTCAGCTGAGGCCAGCTCGCAAATTTCTTCTGGGGATAGTCCGATGGGTGGGCAGGACGAATCCATCCGTGAGAGGGTGCCTGTCTTAGCTCGAAACAGAAGCGCGGGATTGTGGCCACAGTTCACGTAATGAATTGTCCTTTTGCGTGTATCAATTTCCGCGATCAGCAGCGTCACGTACCGTTCGGCGTCCGATACCAAGTGGATGCCCGCATTTAATCGTTCCACTTGCTCGAGCATGTTTCGATCCTGGCTGGCCTCAAGCCGCATGGCTGCCGCCGTCGCGGACATCAAAAGGGCCGCGGGAACGCCTTTTCCGGATACATCGGCAATGACGATCTGCATGGTGTGTGCGTCGACGGGAACATAATTATAGTAGTCTCCGCCTACCCCCCTGGCAGGTTGCATCATGCCCGCGATTTCAAGTCCGGCAATCGCCGGATTGCCCGTGGGAAGAAACATGCGCTGAACCTGCGCGGCGAGTTCCACGTCCTGAAGAAGATCGTCACGTTGCTGCTGGATCGTTCTGGCCAGCAGTTCCCGCTGCCTTATGTACCGCCGGATGACGTAGACGACAAGGGAGAAGCACAGCAGTGCGGAAAGATTACCCAAGATTCGAAGGTCAGGATGGATAGGTCTTGGGGAGTAATAGTCATGGAACAAGATACAAAACACGACGAGACTGTAGCTGAGTTCCTTGCGTAGGAGAATCGCACCGGCGCCGAGAGGAAAGATGTAGAGGTACACAAGCGAAATCGAGGGAACAACATGGTCGGCATAGGCAACCGCTGCAATCGCCCCCAAGACCAGCGCGAGAGGCAGCCATGGCGGTCCGATGGAAGCCACATCTTTCCGGAGGGGAGCCAGCAGTGGCGCCCCATCGCGTAGATCAGGCAACTTGGTCGGCATCAAAGGTCGGGTAGTGCTACTCATCTGGAGTCCATTTCAATAAATTAGTCCACCAAATCAACCAGTTCGGAGATTAAATCTACTTCCCCCTTCGTGGGCTTGGCACCTTGTAGCCGTCGGTAAGGGTCTTGAGGAAAGCGATAAGGGCGTCCTCTTCCTGGTCCGTCAGTTTCAGGTTGCCGAGTTGGCGTTTGTTGAGATTGCTTGAGTCCTCGGGCGCCGGCCAGCACGTGACCTTCTCGCCGGGATCAGTACCATTGCACCTGGGAAGAACGTCCCGCGTATTGTAAAAATGCACGACCTCTTTCAGGCTTTTGAAATAGCCGTTGTGCATGTAGGCCTTCACAAAGTCAGGCGTTGGACGCATGTCAACATTGCGCAACGTGGGGACCTGGAATTTCGCTTCGAACTTCGGCGCGAGTTTAATCCATTCAGAATCAGGATCCAGTTGACCGCTATCGCTTTGCAGCGTCCGCAAAAAGGATCCGACTCCCCTATCGACGTACGCTGCTCCGGCGAGGTTGGGAGTGTAGTCGCGTTGGTCGGGCTGGCCCTCGTAGTTGTATTGCAATCCCAGATTCCTGGGGACGCCGAGACTGCTGGCGGTAAAGTCCGTAAACAGGGGCTCTTCGCCCGGCCCGCCATCGCGATGACACTCGTTGCATCGCGCCTTGCCGCGGAACAGTTCATAGCCCAATTTTTCCTGCGGCGTGAATTGGTCCTTCCCTGCCTGCACGTAATCATACTTCGACGTGAAGGGGCTAACCTCCGGCGAGAACTCGTATGCGGAAACCGCCAGCCCGAATTCGTCGTAGACATGATCGGCGCGAGTTCGGTCTGCAGGACTCAAATGGACCGGATACTGATCGTTCGCGGGCGGCGGCCCTGGAGTCGCGCAGACCTTTTCAGCATCGGCAGGCCAGTGAATGTTGAACGAATCCGACCCCCACACGGTCTCAAAGAGCTGGCGATAGGGGGCGCTCGAAAGGCGGTAGGCAACACAAGCGGAATCCGGCAAGCCCATTTCTACGGGATTCGTCGGCGGTCCCTGCGCTTGTTCGGCGCTGGGATTCTGCAGTCGGTAGCCGCTCGCGCGCATATCCCAGAAATTCCCGCCAACGAAGTCACCCTGAAGTGCGTTGTAATGGAGCACCGGCGCGAAGGGCGCATACATGTAGCTCTGCGGCTTGCGGTTGCTGAATCTCGTTCTGATGGATCCCGGATACGACACAGTTGTCTCATTCAAAGATTGAACCGGCCCGGTGAATCCCGTCTCCGGCGTATGGCAAAAACTGCAGGCCTCGTTCTGATAGACCGAGAGGCGCTTATCGAACAGCAGTAACTTCCCCAGGGTGTGGACCTGTCCTTGGTGATCGAGCGTAGTGTGATTCATCTGGGTCAGAGTGTCGGCCTCAATGCGATCAACTTCGGCGACGACCCTCGCGATATCTCGATCGAACGAAGGAGGCATCTGGCCGCCGAGGTTGCTCGGAGATCTTGCTTCGCGGGCTACCGGCGCACCAACCTGCGGTCTAGCGGCCACAGAGCTTAAGAGCACGCCGAGGATGAGAAGACCGAATAGCGACGCCGCGAGATTCCGATTCCGCATGGCTTCGTCTTTCCTCGCGTCAAGGATCAATCCGCCTTGTGCCAAGTGCGATCCGGGTCATAGACAGTCATCGCTTGTGCCAGCTTTGTTGTGTCGGGACCGAGATCCTTTTCGTAAATGGTGCCCGATTTGTCGACGATGAAAGTCATCACACCTGAGGAGCGGTACTCGACAGGGTAAGCGACGAAGGCGAATCCTGCGCTCATCTTCCCGTCGACGATATAGCTTTTTACTCCGCCGGGTGCATGAGGCCCTTGCTTCGTGAGGATTCGGAACATATACCCATTGAACGGCACATGCTCGCCGACCTGGTCCTGTGGAAGATTCTGGCGCGCGTAGGCGATGAGAGGATTGATGGGGCTATCGAACTCATCGCTCGCACCGTGCCAGTACAGACCATTGTGCTGGCCCTCATCGCTGACCAGTCTCTGGGCAAATTGCTTGGGGAGGTCCGCCGGCGGGCGGGCAAAATATTGTTTTTGCGCGTCGACCAACTCGCGGCATGCATCCTCGGCCGCAAGTTCATTTCTGCCGATGCGCCGGAATAAGATCTCGTCCTTGCCTGCTGGCGTGTCGAAATACCACGAACCGTGATTATTCACCAGCGGAATCGGAAACGGCCAGTTTTCGGCGCCGACAATCAGGGTTACAGCTCCGTTCGCTTCTGTGACGAACCGGTGCATCTCCCCGTATTTAACGACGAAGCCGACGCGAGCGTCCGAGTCTTCCTCTGGGTCTCCAGACGAGAGAATCTCCTTTGCGGCCGGTCCAAGGATGCTCAAGGGAGCCTGCTCGTCCTGTCCTTGCATGGCGGCAAAGAGGGCGCGACCTGCCTCTTCGGTGGAGGCAAAAGTCTGTTGTCCCTGTTCCTGGGCGAACATTGGTGCAGCTGAGCACACCAAGGAAAGTGCGAACAGAACGGACACTGCAAATCGGACAAAGTTCTTGTATTCATTTTGCGCAAAAATCGAAATTCTTCGCAGCATGGTATTTTTCTCCATTTTTAAATCTCGGATAAGCTCTGCCGGCGGGTACGTGCGATTACCGACGGCCGCCCCCGCCATGGAAACCGCCGCCATGGAAGCCTCCACCAAAACTCGACCGCCCGCGAGAAGAGAAGCCCCGGACATTGCCGCCGTGATCAAAGCCGCTGAATGCGCCGGAGTGCGTGCCCTGCTGAGCGTGAAAGGACGAGTGCCCATTTCCGTGGGAGGCATTGCCGTGATTGAAATTGCTGTGGTTGAAATTGCCGTGGTTGAAGTTGTTGTGGCTGAAATTATTGCGATTGATGATCGTCCGGCTGTGAGAGATGTAGGTGTTATGGTTATAGATCACGGACCGGCCGTGCCAGTCATATCCCCAGTGATGCCAGCCCCACCCAAATCCTCCGAAGAAGCCGACTCCGAATCCAAACCCGAAGGAGATTGCAGGGCCGGCAAAAAAGATTCCAGGCACCGGATACCACCCCGGATAGGCGACGATCGGCGCTCCATATACGAGCCAAGGATCGTACGCAGGCACGTACACCACCTCCGGGTTGGCTGGTTCGATGACGATGGTGCTGCCTTGCGTCGTCACTTTCTGCTGTTCGTTGCTATCCAGCTTGCCGGCCTTCCGGGCCTGCTGGCGCATTGTCTGGACGGCATTCGTAACGTCCTGCTGCTGGTTGGCATAGGCGTCGCCAAGAGATGAAGTCCAAGAGAGGTTCTTGTCCATGTTTTCAAGAACCGAGGGAAATTGGATGAGGGCCTTCACGCTCGGGTCCCAGGGCTGTTTGTCGACCTCTTTTGCCAGCTCTTCACCCTTGAGCCCGGAATGAGCCTGCATCCAGCGGTCCGCCTCGACAACTTGATCTGGATAAGTAGCCGCGGCGAGGACTTGGGCTACGAGGGCGTCCGGGTACAAGGCGATCGGCGCGACCAGTTGCTGGATGTCTTGGGTAGAGAGGTGCGCAGCCGAAGCCGACGCCTGCTCGTTGGATTGGCCGGCGGGACTGTAGGAGCCGGCCTGCGCACTGAATTGCAGAAGCAAACTGCACAGAAGTACGCTCACTGCCTGCTTGAATATTTTCGTGTTCATAATAAATTCTCCTGCACTTAGCGGAACCATTGAAACCATCTCGCTGTTGTCAAACTGCTGGTCATTAAAACTTCATAGGCCTCGTTAACACCTTTGGGGAGCTCACTCACCGCGCAGTGTGCCCGGCTCGATGTCATTCCGGCGGGCCAAGTCTTCCAGTGCGTCGAGACTGGCTTGAGTGTCGTTCACGCGCTCTTGAAGAATTTCAATCCCGGCTTCGGGAGTGATGCCTAGCTCTCCATCATCGAGGTTTATCCCGCCCGTCGTCGTCTTAAGGTCCTTTGCATCTTCGATCGCTTGGCGGTATCCATCGAGCTGAGCCTGTCTGCGTTCGAGTTCATCGCGCAATTGCGCCGCCTGCTCGGCATACCACTCCGGATCCTGGGTTTTCACGTACGGTTGAGGCTGAGGCGCCGAATTCGGCGTTTCTTCATTGCTCGGGCCCACGATGCAAATCAGGCCGAGATTGTGGAGTCGTCCAAGGTCGTCATCGGTCCAAACCACTTTGTTCTGGCGGTCTGTTCCTGCGTGCGGCCCGCTGGCCGCACGCAATGGAATGGCAACTGAAAGAAGGCCTAGAGTAACGGCAGCGTATAAGTAGCGAGTCATGTTAGACGCCGTTACTTCTTCGGAGAGCCTGGAGGGAAGTGTTTGAACATCTTCTCCACGCCCTTATCGAGATTCTTAATGTTCTTGTCAGAGTTGTTGGAAAGTGTGTCGCTGGAGGTGCCTCTCCAGATCAGTTGCTTGGTCTTGGTGTCGAAGAGATCAACGACCACTGAGCCTACCTTATATGTTTCTGTTGTGGTCGTGGCCTCTCCAAAACCTCCGCCGCCAAAGCGCCTCCAACCCCAGCCTCCCCCAAACCCGTCATAGAAGGTATTCAAGGTCTGCTGATTATGGGTCATCTCCATAGCTATGATGGAAACATCGCCACCGGAGTCCACCATCGTCCAGCCTTTTGCTGCCAAGGCCGCATTGACGGCGGTTTTGATGCGATCAACGTCCAGGGCATCTTTCGTCTTAACTTGTTCCCACGAGTAGGTCTTGTACTGACCGAAATTGGCGTTGCGATCGTAATCGGTCTTCACCTGCTGTGCTGACAACTTGCCCGCAAATAACAACATCATTCCCATCAAAACGAATACTGCTCTTTGTAATTTCACAATTCCCTCCTTCTTGGCTCGCCACGAAAAGATTCGGTGCGTCGAGCAACACAAGAAGAAGAGGCAACGGGGTTGCCAAACCTTTTGATTGCGTAAGTGACTGAAACTACAGGCCGACTATGCGCAACGGAGAAGTGCGGAACGCCAGCCCGCTAAACACGGCGTCCGCATGCTGACAGGCTTATTGGCGATATTTCCTGACTGTCCAACAGCTTCGCATTCGGATTCAGTGAAGAAGTGAGCCTTGGTACGTGTGATGGTTGATGCGCGGACGTTGTCGTTCGAGTGGAGGATCGATTCCCGCAAGACAGCAATGCTACTTCGCGGGAGCGAGATTCTTGTTGGTGCGTGAGATGCCAAGCTTTTGCATCCGGAAGTAAAGCGTAGACCTCTTGATTCCCAGGCGCGCGGCGGCCCCGTTGGGGCCGGCGACAACCCACCGGGTCTGCTCCAGCGTCTTGCGAATATGGTCTCGCTCGGCGTCCTCCAGGGTAATTGGCCCAAGAGATTCCGCTTCGGCGGTACTGCTTAAGCTGGCAAGTGGGGGGGCCAGGACGGTGCCCGATGTGAGGATTACGCTGCGTTCGATGAAATTCTGAAGCTCGCGAATGTTCCCCGGCCACTGGTAGGAGCTGAAAGCGGCCATCGTTTCTGGAGCAATACACTCGATTTGCTTGCCCATCCGGCGGGCGTAAAACTCAACAAAATGCTCGACAAGAGCGTGAATGTCTTCACGGCGGGCACGCAGCGGCGGCAGCGAGACGGGAAACACATTCAGACGATAGTAGAGGTCGCTGCGAAATTCGCTCCGCTTCACCATTTCGACCAAATTTCGATGGGTGGCAGCTACCAGGCGAACATCCACTTGGTGAGTCCGAGTGCTGCCCAAGCGCTCGAATTCCTGCTCTTGCAGGACGCGCAGCAGTTTGGGCTGCAGCGCCAACGGAATGTCTCCCACCTCGTCCAGGAAAAGGGTCCCTTTATCAGCCGCTTCGAACCGGCCAATCTTTTGCGCGATAGCGCCCGTAAATGCGCCCTTCTCATGGCCAAAAAGCTCGCTTTCCAATAGATCGAACGGAATGGCGGCGCAATTCAGCTTTATGAACGGGCGTCCGCACCGCGCGCTGAGATTGTGAACCGCGCGCGCGATCAGCTCCTTGCCGGTGCCTGTTTCTCCCTGGATAAGAACGGTGGAATCCGTAGGGGCGACTTGTTCGACTTGTGCGAGCACTGATTCCAGAGCAGGACTACTCCCTATGATCTGCTCGAATCTGCGCGGATTACTTTCCTGGTCACCGGATCCGAATCTTGCCACAGCTGCCACGGCAGACCTCCCTTGCGCATTCTGATGCCCGCGCCTGCTTGCAGGCTTAACTTTCCAGAGCCGCCCGCACACTTTCGAGCAATGCTTCGTCGTCAAACGGTTTTGCCATGAACTCCACAGCGCCTGCCCGCAGCGCCTGCATTCGCATTTTTTCGTCGCCATGGGCAGTAATGAATATGATGGGAATCCTGCAGCGTTCGGCGTTCAGCTTCGCCTGCAGTTCAAGGCCGGACATTCCTGGCATACGAATATCGGCGATTAGACATCCAGCCTGGCGTTGTTGGCCGGACTTCAGGAATTCCTCCGCCGACGCAAACGCTTGTGCCGGCAAGCCGACAGCTTTCAGCAGGCCTTGCAGCGCGCTGCGCATTAAATCATCGTCATCGACAATCGCAACCATTTTGGTCTTCTCCAGAGTGGCCATGGTGGAAATCTAGCAGCATTCGCAAAAGCCGCGCAATTATACTTTGGTATAAGAGCCCTAACGTCGGCATCAACAGATCAGAATGGGCAATCTTCGGAGAATCGACTGAACGGCAGTTCATACGCGAGAGCTGCGATCGGGCAAGTGGTCTTGCCCGTCACCTGCGCATTGGCGTCTGGCTACTTTTTGCCGGGTGGAAGCTCCAGTTTCGAGGCCATCCTCACCAGTTCCGCCAGCGACCCGGCCTCCATTTTCTGCATCACGTGGCCGCGATGAATTTTCACGGTAATTTCGCTAATTCCCAGCTCAAAAGCAATCTGTTTATTGAGCATGCCCGAGACCACCAGGCCCATAACCTCGCGCTCGCGTTCGCTTAGCGTCCCGTAGCATCTTCGCAACTCGGCCAGGTTACTCTGTTGATGGCGCGTCATACGGTCGCGATCCAAAGCCTGTTGGATCGCATTCAGCAAGTCCTGGTCGTCGAAAGGCTTGGTCAGAAACTCCACCGCGCCCGATTTCATGGCCCTCACCGACATAGGAATATCCCCGTGACCGGTGATGAAGATGATCGGGATCCGGACGCCCGCATCAGTCAGCTTGTGCTGCAAGTCCAAACCGTTCACATCCGGGAGGCTCACGTCCAAAACAAGGCAGCTTGGCCCGTCCGGCGGCTTGCTGCGCAGGAATTCTTCGGCCGTCCCAAAGGATGCGGATCGTAAACTCGCCGATCTCAGCAGCCCTTGGATGGATGCACGCACACCCGCATCGTCATCAATGACGAACACCGTAGGAGCATCCGCGCGTGTCATTCCGACGCCTCGGCACCGGTGGGCAGGCTGAAACAAAAGCTTGCGCCGCGAGGAGAGTTGTTAGCGGCCCACAAGCGGCCGCCATGCGATTCAACGATGGAACGGCTGATCGACAGTCCCATGCCTGTCCCGTGAGGCTTGGTGGTAAAGAACGCCTTGAAGATCTGGTCCGCCTGTTGCGTGGGAAGTCCCACTCCGGTATCGCTAACGGTTACCAGAACTTGCTCGTTTTCCGCTCGCTGCGATTTGATGGCGAGCTCCCGCGTCCCATCCACATCCTTCATCGCATCCATGCCATTGAGCATAAGGTTCATCATGACCTGCTGCAATTGCACGCGATCTCCCAGGACCGCGGGAAGCTCTGCCGCTAGTTCTGTCCGGATTGATACGTCGTATCGCGTCGCCTCGCCATGCAGCAGGACAATCATCTCTCGAACGACTTCGTTTACATCAACCACCTCCCGTTCTGGACAACCCTTCTTGAAGAGCAGCCGGACCCGCTTGATGATTTCCGCCGCACGAGTTCCGTCTTTTACGATTCTCATGGCAGCCGCGCGCGCCTCTTCGAGATTTGGTCTGTCGGCAGCAAGCCAGCGTATACAGGTATTGGCGTTGGTGATGGCGGCGGCAATCGGTTGATTCACTTCGTGCGCCAGTGAAGCAGTCATCTCTCCCATGGTGGTCACCCGGTTCACGTGGGCGAGGTCTGCCTGGGCTTGCCGCAATCGTTCGCGCTCTTCACGCGCCAGCTTGCGTTCAATGGCAATTCCGGCAAGGTGGGTGGCCATTTCCAGGGCGCGGGTCTCAGCCGGGCTCGGACTGCGCGGTTCGCGATAATACATCGCAAACGAGCCCAGCGCCTTGCCCGAATGCGCAAGTATGGGAGTGGACCAGCAGGCGCGGAACCCATAAGGCTCGGCCACGGCTCGGTAGGCCTCCCAGAGCGGATCCTCGAGAATGTCGGTTACCACAACAGGTTCTCTGCGGTACATGGCCGTGCCGCAGGATCCCGCACTCGGTCCGATGCAAAGGCCGTCGATGGCCTTGGCGTAGGCTTCGGGAAGGCTAATGGCGGCGCCGTGCCGCACATGCTGACCGTCCTCGTCGAGGAGTAGGACAGAGCAAAGCAAGCCGGTAAATTGAGCTTCCATCACCCGTACCAGTTTCTCGAGTATTTCCTCCTGCCGAGCATCGCGGGCTATCATCTCCAAAATACGGCTCTCTCCGTCGCGCAGCGCCTCTGCCCGTTTGCGCTCGGTGACGTCGATCACGGTGCCCACGAATTCAATGAGCTCACCGGATGGACTGAAAATGGGATGGCCTACTGTGTGGATGTCCCTGACATCGCCGCCAAGATGAACGATTCGGTAATCAAACTCGAACGCCCCCTTTTCACGGGCTGCTCTCTCGAGCTGTTCCAAAGTTTTCCTTTGATCATCCGGGTGAATGCGTTGATAGAATGTTTCGACTCGCGGCAGCCCACCGCGCGGGTCAAATCCCAGTACGCGATAGCATTCCTCGGACCAATACCGGATCTCTCCCGCTCCGGGAGCCCCCGCCCAACTGCCCGTGTGGCTGAGCGTCTGCGCTTCCGCCAGATAACTCTCGCTCCGCCGCAATGCTTCTTCCGCCTGCTTTGCTGCGGTGACGTCGATCGCGGTCCCGACAAATTCCACGAGGTCGCCCGACTCGTTCAGGATAGGATGGCCGGTCGTGTGGAGGTATTTGACCGTCCCGTCTGGAAGGACAATGCGGTAGTCCACCTGAAACTCGGTTTTCTCGATTTCGGCTCTTTCAAAAAGGTCCACAACGCGCTTCCGATCCTCCGGATGGAATTTATTAAAGAAGAATTCCGTATTCGATGCGTTGTCCTCAGGCTTGATGTCGTGTATCCGGTAGATTTCCGGCGAGACTGTGACTTCCCCCGATGCAACATCATGCCGCCAGCTGCCCGTGTGGCTTAGTTTCTGCGCCTCAAGCAAAGACTCTTCACTGCGGCGCAGCTTTTTCTCCGCACGCTTACGGTCGCTGACGTCCATTACCGCTCCGACAAACTCAACGCCGCCCGATTCATGGCTTAAGGCATGAGCCATAACATGGACATATTTGACGGAACTATCCGGCATCACCAAGCGATATTCATGCTCAAAATCCTTCCCATCCTGCGCCGCGCGCTCAATCGTCTGTCTCACCAAGGCCGCGTCGTCCGGATGAACCCGTTGGAGAACCAGTTCCACTGTCGGTTTAGTCGCTCGGTCGTATTGGAAGATTCGAAAGGTTTCCTCTGAGCAGAGGATCTCGCCGGTCGAGGGCCTCCAGCCGAAGCTGCCCGTATGACTGAGACTTTGAGCTTCCGCCAAGTACGCCTCACTTCGCTGCAGCTTCTCTTCCTGTGCTTCCAAGGCCTGGGCAGCAAATCGCCTATCAACAAAGGACGTCAGAAGAGCCAGTCCGAGGACGATAAAAGTGGCGCCGGCAATTCCGCCGGCACCAAGCGTGGAGATGCTTACGGCGCGAGACAGATCCATGGGCATGCCGGAAGGGGTGAAACTGGCGGCGGCCATGCCGGTGTAATGCATGACGGGGATCGCGGCACCCATCACGACGGCTCCGGCTAACTTTTCCCAGCCGATCCCCGTTTTCTCATCTCGGAAGTGAAAGGTAATCCAAAGGGCGGCGAGAGAAATCAGAACCGCGAACACGACAGACAGGATGACGAGAAACGGATTAAACTGGCATACGGCAGGTAAACGCATGGCGGCCATGCCGATGTAATGCATGCTTGCAATACCCGCACCCATCAGGACACTTCCGGCGAGGGCTCGGAACCAACCCATTTTCTGCCGGCTCACGACGCCCAGCGCAACGACCGAAGCGAGAATGGCCGCAAACAACGACAGCAGAACGGTCGGCCAATGGTAGGCCACGGGAATCGGCAGAATGAACGCCAGCATCCCGATGTAGTGCATGGACCAAATGCCAGTCCCCATCGCACCAGCACCGCCCAGCAGCCAAACCGCGCGTGTCAAACCGCCCGCGGCAGTTACGCGACCTGCAAGATCCAGAGCAGCGTACGACGCAAACATGGCGATTAACACCGAAAGTGCCACGAGTGGGTAGTTGTACGAGCCAATCAAGTTCACGGCAGCCATGTGACTCCATCCGGTTGCCGCGCGGAACAGTCGCGCCGCGCTTCAATTCGGAATTAACCGTCGGGGCTCATTTCCTTTACCTCCGCGTCAATGGGTAGCGCGAAACAAAAACTTGCCCCGCGCGGAGAGTTCTCGCCAGCCCACAAGCGACCGCCATGCGACTCCACGATCGAGCGGCTAATGGACAATCCCATACCTGTGCCGTGAGGCTTGGTGGTAAAGAACGCATTGAAGAGTTGGTCTGCCCGCTGCGGTGGCAGCCCGGTGCCGGTATCGTTGACGGACACAAGCACTTGGCCGTTTTCGGCGCGCCGCGATTTGATGGCCAGCTCCCGCGTCCCAACTACGTCCTTCATCGCGTCGATGCCATTGATCATGAGGTTCATCAGCACCTGCTGCAATTGCACGCGATCCGCCATGACCCGGGGTGTGTGTGTCTCCAGCTCGGCCCGCACTAGAATGGAGTATCTCATCGCCTCGCCGCGCAGAAGGACGATCATCTCTCGAATGACTTCATTTACATCCACCAACTCCCGTTCCGAAGTGCCCTTCTTGAAGAGCAGGCGGATGCGCTTGATGATTTCCGCCGCGCGCGTTCCGTCTTTCACGATTCTCATGGCGGCCGCGCGTGCCTCCTCCACATCGGGGTGCTCCCGCGTAAGCCAGCGCAAACACGTGTTGGCATTGGTGACGGCGGCGGCAATCGGTTGATTCACTTCGTGCGCGAGGGAGGCAGTCAGCTCGCCCAGGGTGTTCACACGGTTGACGCGGGCGAGATCCGCCTGCGCCTGGCGCAATGACTCTTCCGCCCGCTTGCCCTCGGTGATGTCCGTGGAGCTGCCGACGAATTGCACCAATTCTCCGGACGCGTCAAAAACAGGATGGCCAACGGCATGAATATATTTGATGGCCACTCCCGGAGGAACAATTCGGTATTCCACGTCGTAGTCAGACCCTTCTCCCACTGCTCGATCGATTGTCTCCTGCCATCTGGCTCGATCCTCCGGATGAATGCGCTCCAGTCGTTGTTCCAAGCTCGGTATGCCATCTTTAGGGTCGAAGCCATATATGCGATACCATTCGTCGGATAAGTGCGACGCGTCTCTTCCCGGTACCTGCCAGACCCAACTCCCCGTATGCGTCAGCCGCTGCGCTTCCGCCAGATACTTCTCGCTCCGCCGCAACGATTCTTGCGCACGCGCGCGCTCACGACTCTCAGCTTGCAACGCCTCGTTGGTGCTCTGAAGCTCCTGAACTGTTTCCTTCAGGTCATCACGCGCGCGCCTGAGCGATTCCGTGGCGCTCCTTTGCGCAACGCTCAGCGACCCGACAAACAGCGCTGAGAGCATGAAGGCGGCAAGACGGGGTATCTCTTCAGGTTTTGCGCCCAACGAATGAATCGGAGGCAGGAAGTAGAAATAAAAAGCGAGAGCGGACAGAGCGGTCGCGAGCAATCCAGGTCCGACTCCACCGAACCACGCACTCAATATAACGGCGCAAAGAAAAAGCGACACGGGAGCATCTTGCAAATGAAGCGCCGGCCACCGCGAAATGATCAGGATCGCGCCAACCGAAAGCAGCGCAATCCAATAGCTCCAAATCACAGGCGGCTTGGGCCACAGAAGAGGATTGGACCTCGCCATGTTTCTGCTCCGGCAAAGCAGGGTGCGGCTCTCTGCAGTCAAAATCTTAACATCAGAGACTGTCCTGCTCCGACTAGGTCGGCAGTCTGACACATATCGACCTTCCATTGTGGCGGGCAGCTGTCCTCGACTCATCCAGCCCAATGGACCGAATGCCAACATTCCGACAGATTTGTGCATCAACGGACACCCTCACGGCGCTTATGAACCGGCGTATCTCCCGCGCTGTCAGCAATATCCAAGCTGTGTTTGTCGCACAGAGTCTCTGGCATCCGGATTGCACTTTCAATAGCGCTGGCATTTTTCCGGGGAATCGCATCCGCAGCCAGCAAGCGTAAACGTGATATCGGCGCCAGACCGAAAGGCCGGACGCAGAGAGGAGTGCAACCATGAAACCTCTATCCATTCTCGACTGGTATCGCATTTTGCGTGCGCATCATCAGTGGACGTTATTCCAGTCCGTTCGATATGCGCTGTGGCTGACGCGCTAGTTGGTTTCGCTACTTTTGTGTCGCAGTGGCGGGGGAGGGTTGGGTTCATGGAAACGCCTGATGCAACGAGTTTAGACAAGGGCTCCGACGGCGCGCTGGTGGCTGCGGTTAAGCGTGGAGATAGTCAAGCCTTCGAGGAATTGGTTCTTCGCCACGAGCCAAAAGTTCTCGCCGTGGCGCAACGGATAACGAAGAACCGGGAGGATGCCGAGGATGTGGCGCAAGAGAGTTTTCACAAGGCCTACCTTCATCTCGATGCCTTTCAAGAAAAGTCGCGGTTCTCTACCTGGTTGACACGTATCGCCATGAATGAGGCGTTCATGTTGCTCCGTCGCAGGCGGGGATTTCACGAAGTCTTGCCGGAGAGCCCGGACGATGAGGTGAAGTCCGGAGCAGAGGCATTCGTCGACCAGCGCCCCAATCCTGAGGAGTCCTGCTGGCAGCGAGAGCGCAAGCAACTCTTGACTCAGGCGATCAACCGCTTGGCTCCAAAGATTCGAAGAACGATCTTGCTCCGCGACATCGAAGAAAGATCTGTCGAGGAAGCGGCGCAGATTCTTGGCGCTTCCATTGGCGCCGTGAAAGCACGCATTTTCCAAGGACGCCGGAAGTTACGTGGAACAGTGAATCTCGGGCTTCTTCCGGGAGACTTCCAGGCCGGGCGGGCGGAAGCACAACGCTTTTGACAGGTGATGCCCACCGTTTCGCGAGGCCACGGGTCTGGTGTAGTCCTCTGTTTCTTGGATAAGAACGCTACCACCAATAGCCAGCGCTGCTAGTAGTCAGCCGTGCGCCGAAACGCATGATAGGCCGCCAGCGCCATTACTTCCGTTGAAGGACAATCCAGCAAGCCAGTGAAGCAGTTGACAAACCTTTCAACGTGAGGCGACCAGCTCGGGAACCCTCGAAAGCGTTTGGTAGTCTTCCTCCGTTAAGCGCAGGGAAGCGGCCGCGACGTTCTGCTGAAGATGTTCGATCGAGGTAGTCCCTGGGATGGGCACCATGATCGAAGATCGATCTAGGAGCCAGGCCAGCGCTATCTGCGTTGGGCTCGTACTGTGTGCCCGGGCGATTTGGTCGAGCACTTCGCCGGCAACTTTACCGGCTCCCAGTGGGAACCAGGGAATAAAGGCAATTCCATTGCGCTCACAATAGTTCACTACATAGTCCCATTCGCGGTCCGCAAAGCTATAGCGGTTCTGCACGGAGACGATTGGAACTATTCTTCGTGCCCGCTCGATGTGCTCCTGTGTGACGTTGGATAACGCAATCAGGCGAATCTTGCCTTCGTTTCGCAGCTGGGCCAAGGTTTCCACGGACGCCTCAAACGAAACGACGGGATCCGGAATATGCAGTTGATAAACGTCGATGTGGTCCAGGCGCAATCTCTTCAGACTTCCCTCCACCGCCTTGCGCAGGTGCGAGGGAGTTGCATCGTGGGTCCACTGATTCGGGCCGGGACGGTTCCAGCCTCCCTTGGTGGCAATCACAAGGCCAGCCGGGTAAGGAAACAACGCTTCGGCAATCAATTCCTCGCTAACGTGTGGGCCGTACGAATCAGCGGTATCAATGAAATTGATATCCAGTTCCACAGCCCGGCGAAGCACCGCTAACGCCCCTTTGCGATCTTTCGGCGGTCCCCATATACCCTCGCCGGTAAGGCGCATCGCGCCGAATCCGAGACGATGCACTGAAAGTTCCCCGCCCAGCAAAACATTTCCAGCCGCATTTGCAGAAAGCTCTTTCTTGCTCATGATTGACCTCCAAAACTCTTGCTTTGTCTAACGCTGACCGTCACAGGTTCAGCAGTTTCGCGGGCCGGCGGAGCCATGAATTCCGGCCCGACTGGATTGCGAATTTTTTCGCGAAGAATGGCGTCAATGGCGGCGAAGTCGCTTTTACCCAGGGCCCAGCCGAATACCTCCCTGATAGGCGCGAGCTGTTCCGGGCGACGCGCGCCCCAGAGGGCGACGCCAACACCCGGTTGGTCGAGTAGCCAGCGGACCGCTAGATGAATGACGCGCTTGCCGAACTTTTCGCGAGCGAATGTATCGAGCTTGCTGACTGCGTTAAGGTATTCGGCAAAATGCGCGGGCTGGAACTTCGGATCTGTCGTCTTCCGCATGTCATCGTTGGCAAACTGACGATCGGTGCGCATGGCGCCGCTCAACAATCCCCGGCAGAGAGCCCCGTACGTGAGCGTGGTGATGCCGTGGCCCACAGCGTATGGCAGAACGTCGCGTTCTATTTCGCGTTCGAAAAGATTGTAGGGCGGTTGAATGGTGTGAAGCGGCGCAACGGCCCCGAAACGCGCCATCTCTTCGGGCGAATAGTTACTCACACCGATAGCGCGAATTTTCTCCTGTTCGTAGAGCTCGCGAAGCGTGGCGGCTGTCTCCTCGACAGGGACGAGCGGATCCGGCCAATGCACCTGATAGATGTCGATGTAGTCCGTCTGAAGACGGCCCAGCGAATCCTTGACCTCCCGGAGAATACGCTCGCGCGTGGAGTTGCGTTCAACTTTGCCACCCGTCCAATCGAGTCCGACTTTGGTGGCAAGGATAACGCTCTCCCTGCGGCCATATTGGCGCAGGGCTTCGCCTACGATTTCTTCGGAACGCCCAAAACCGTAAATCGGTGCTGTGTCGATCAGGTTGATGCCCAGGTCGAGTGCGGCATGAATGGTGCGGATAGATTCCTTCTCGTCGGTTCCGCCCCACATCCAGCCGCCCATGGCCCAGGTGCCGAGCGCGATTCGGGAGCTAAGAAGATTTGTACCACGGATGTTGATGAATTCCAGCATGGCTGTCCTTTCTCGTCGTCTGCTTTAAGGCCGTGTGCGCTCCGTTCAAGTGGTTAACGCCTGCAAGCATCGAGCCCGTTCTTGCGGAAACGCAGCGTATAAACTTCAAACTATTTTCTGGGACGCAGCGAGCGAACGTGCGCCACCAAAGCGTGAATCTGATCCTCGCTCAGCGATCCCTTGAAGGAAGGCATCCCTCCCTTGCCGTCGGAAATAATCTGAGCGAGCTGCGCATCGGGCAGCTTTTGGACTGCCGGTGAGCGAAGATCTGGGACATTCATGCTCTTTCCAACCGCAGAGCCGCTTCCGTCTGGACCGTGGCACATTGCGCATTTCGTCCGGAACGTCGCAGTGCTGGCCGCGCTGTCTGGAACGGGTTCGGCCCGCACTATCGAAGCGACAAAAAACGTGAGGCCAACAAAAAGCGCGAACAGCGTTGCAGAGGCAAACATCACATGGTGCTGAGTCTTGTCTTGTGTCATGACTTTTCCTTAACTTGCAATTCTTCATTTCAGCTGCGCACGCTTCTCCACCATCGGGCGCAGAAACCCTTAACTTAAGCCGAGCTTTGTGATCGGCAGATCCCTTACTCTTTTGCCGGTTGCGGCAAAAATGGCGTTGCAGAACGCCGCCACAAACGGCGGCACCCCTGGCTCGCCGACGCCCGCCGGCGGAGCGTCGCTATCGACGATGTACACGTTCGTTTGCGCGGGAACTTCATTTATTCGAGCTACCGGATAATCCTGAAAATTCGATTGGTCGATTGCACCCTTCGTAGCCGTAATCTCGCCGCTTCGCACGATACTGGTCCCGAACACCGCGGCGCCCTCGAACTGCGCGCGAGTTGCCTCCGGGTTTACCACCAGGCCCGCATCCAGAACCGTATCCACGCGAGGGATTCGCACCTCGCCCTGATCATTGACCTCGATCTCCACGACCGTTGCGACATACGTCAGGAAGCTTTTGTGCGCCGCAATCCCAATGCCAGTTCCCTTCCCGTGCTTGCGCTTTCCCCATCCCGATTTTTCCGCGACCATCTGCGTCACTCGGCGCAGACGCCCGGTCTCCCAGGGATACTCGTCCATCGAAGCCCCGTAATTCGGGTACTCCACACCCTTGAACTCGATCGAGCGCGGTTCCCCGATCAAGTCGAGTAGATAATCGACCGGATCACGGCCGGCCGCATGGGCAAGTTCATCCGTGAAGCATTGAATTCCGAATGCGTGATAGATGTTGGCCACCGAGCGCAACCAGCCAATGCGCACATGGGCTTTCGCGGGGCCATTCTCGACGCGGAGATTCGGCAGATCGTAAGGGATATCCGTCCAGCCCTGCTGAAGATGGGCCGGATCGCCGTAAACCGCATTCACATCAAAAATGGATGGAATCGGAGGAAAGACCGAGCGTTGCAGCCACGCCGTCGGTTTGCCGTTCGCTCCCAAAGCCGCCTTCATATACATGGACGCAACGGCGTTGTAGTAGTCGAATTTGATATCGTCTTCTCGGGTCCAAACCACTTTCACTGGCCGGCCTACTTTTTTGGATAGAACGGCAGCCTCAGCCACATAATCAGGCTTCGACTTGCGCCCGAATCCCCCTCCGAGAAGGGTCACATGGCAAATTACATCTTCCTTCGCGATCCCCAACTCCTTCGCGACGGTGTCCTGCGCACCTTGAGGATTCTGCGTCGGAGCCCAGATCGTCGCTTTGCCGTCTTTAAATTCCGCCAGCGCGACCATCGGCTCCATCGAAGCGTGCGCCAGAAGCGGGACGTAGTAGTCCGCCTCATATACCTTGCCGCCTTTGGCGAACGCCGCATCCGTGTCACCAATATTGCGTACGACTTTGCAAGGATTGTGCGAAGTCGCTCGCAATTCGTTCTTGTACGCGTCTGAGTTGTAGCCTTCGTTGGGTCCGTTGTCCCAGGCAATGTTCAGCTTCTTGCGGCCTTGAAACGCCGCCCAGGTGTTATCCGCAATCACTGCGATGCCGCCGAGCGGCTGAAACGCCGGCGCCTGCTGGAATGGATCAATCGGAATAATCTGGCTTACGCCAGCGACTTTCAAGGGTTCCTTGTCGTCGTACGATTTCACCTTGCCGCCGAGCACGGGCGGATGCTCGATTGATGCGTACACCATGCCATCCAGGCGGGCGTCCATGCCATAAATCGCTTTCCCGGTCACCAGTGCTTCGAGGTCATAGCTCACCTGCCCTTTGCCAACATACCGCCAGGCGCTCTTTGGTTTGAGCTTGAGCGCAGTCTTGGGGGGCACTGGTAATTTCGCCGCACCGTTCGCGAGTTCGCCGTAACCTGCTCGACGGTTCGTGGGGCGATGAACAACGACATGCAAATCAGTCTCGCACTCCGCGGCGGGAACACCCCACTGCTGAGCCGCGGCTTGAATCAACATGAATCGCGCCGTTGCTCCCGCCTCACGCATCGCACTGTAGAACGAGCGGATCGAGTGCGACCCGTCCGTATTCTGGTCACCGTATCGCTTGTCGCCAATGGCTTGCTCGATCTTCACTCGCTTCCAATCGGCGTCCAGTTCATCAGCCACAATCAGCGGCAGCGTGGTGCGGCTTGTCGTGCCCATCTCCGAGCGGCCGGCCACGATCCAAACTGTGCCGTCCGGGTCGATTCCCAGATACACGCTGGGATGCAGAGTGGCGTGGTCCGCGTTTGTGTCGTGCGGAAGTTTGTCGCCCGAGGGCAGCTGGTGGTAATAGCGCACCCCCAGTACGAGCGCGCCTGCCGCGATGATGCCTCCCGTCAAAAATCGGCGACGGCTGACATTCTCGATTGCGCTCATATTGTTTCTCCCGCCGCTGCCTTGATTGCCGCCCGAATCCGCTGATACGTTCCGCAACGGCAGATATTCCCCGACATGGCCTCATCGATTTCGTGATCGGCAGGTTTTTTTTTGCTATTCAATAGCGCCACGGCCTGCATGATCTGCCCCACCTGGCAATACCCGCATTGCGGCACGTTGATCTGCTTCCATGCTTTCTGAACTGGATGCAATCCGTCCTTGTCGAGGCCTTCAATCGTTGTCACTTCTTTTCCAGCCACACTGGTCATGGTTGTTACGCAGGATCGCGTCGCCTGTCCATTCACGTGGACCGTGCATGCGCCGCAAAGCCCCACGCCGCAGCCAAATTTCGATCCCGTCAGCCCCAAAACGTCGCGCAGATACCAGAGCAGCGGCATTTCAGGTTCGCCGCTGAAAGACTGTTCGGCTCCATTCACCTTAAGCTGAATCACTTCCGCTCCTCGCTCCGAACGCGTGCAACCAGAAGAGGCGCCGCCCCGTTAAGCCAATTTTCCGTGGACGGCGTCAACTCGAGTTTGCCCCTCGTCCGTAATTTCCAAATGATCTTGCTTCTCCATTTGCAGAATCACCGCTGAAAAATCTTGCTCCGCTGCTTCGTCCAATTGCCTCGCATTGATCTCAAAAGCAGCTCCCGCCGCCGGCATTCGTGCGCCAACGTTCGCCGCCAGATTGAGAATCAACCCGAAATCCTTGTTCATTAGGCGAATCGGAAACTGCGGGCTGTAATCGTTCCTCATCGCTCTTTCGAGTTTGCCCACATGCGCGGGAGCGACCACTGCGGTTTCTGTAAGTACGCTGAGCAAACGGCTGCGATCCAGTCCGGCCTTCTCACCGAGTGCGACGGCCTCGGCAATCGCCTGCATCCCGATTCCAAGGAGGGTGTTCACAACAAGTTTCATCGTCGCTCCGGAGCCGCTCGGCCCCAGATAGAAATACTTTCGGGCGATCGCGCGAAAGATCGACTCGGCGGCGTCGAAGCACTCCTTTGCTCCTCCCCCGAACAGGGTCAGCAAGCCCCGCTCCGCGGCCGGGGTGCTCCCCGATATGGTCACGTCCAGGACGTCCACTCCGTACTCGGAACCGAGTCTCGAAAGTTCTTGCGAAGTCTCCGGATGCACGGTGCTCAGGTCGATGACCTGCGTGCCGCGCTTCGCATTGGCGAAAACGCCCTCAGATCCTCTATAAATGTTCAGGACAGCTTCATCGCTCGGCAGGCATGACAACATGACGCTGCAGCTGGAGGAAAGCTCCGAAACGCTCTGCGCGACTCTACCGCCGTATTGGAGTAGCTCCTCCGCCTTGCTGTGATCCCGGTCGTAAGCGGTCAGCTTAAAGCCAGCTTCCAGCAGCCTTTGGGCGATCGGCCGGCCCATGTAGCCGATCCCGACAAATCCTAGCCGATCCTTCTCCGGGGTGATTGGTTTCATGATGAGTCGCCTTTGAGCTTCGCTCCGATTTCAATTTCAACTTCCACACCAGTCGAATGCACGCGCTGTACCGTTTCTCGAGGGGAATTCAGTATTCATCCAAGATGCTGGCAGCAAGGAAGATACGGAGTTAAGCAAGAAGGACTGCAGCCTCAGCTGGCAGGAGTTGTCTGTCGAATCCATTGGACACTGTCAGTCCGTTGGAAATTGGATGGTAATGCGCGATGGACTGGGAAGGGTGCCGCTGCTCTAGCACTGGGCTATCTCGGCCCGTGCTAGCAACAAGCGCTTTCGCGGAGAATTGCTGTCAATTCATACGCGAAAACGGCGTTTTTTCAGCGCGAAAAGGGGTACATGGCCCAGCCGATGCCCACGCCGATCAGCAGGAAGAGAAAGAGCGACCATACAATGTATTTCGCGCGGTCCAGCGGCCCGCGGCGGCTCAGAAAGCCGAACGCAATGGAAATGACCAGCGCGAACAGCAGCATCGCCTGAAAATGGCTGAGCTTGAATTCGAATCCCCCGCTCATGCCTTCCGCCCTCGCGCCACTTCATAGGCATGCAGCGCCGCCAGCAGATTCAGCACACCCGCGGTCGCCAGAAACCGCGTCCCGTAATCTCCGGTGGCGTGGGACACGTCTGCGCCATTCTTTTCGAGCGACCTCGCCAGAAAGTAAAACGTCCCCGTCCCCATATCCGCGATGTAGCCTAGCGAATCGAAGGCGTCATTCCCGCTGGAGGCGAAGAGATTCCCCCGCATCCCCGCGCCAATTAGCACCAGTAGACCTACCGTTAGAAAGAACGCAAGCGCGCGGCCCCACATTTTCAAAAGCGCATGGCCCAATCCCGGCAAAATCCATCCGGCCACGCCGACCACGAATGCGCGTGTCTGGAATCCTGAATCCCGGTGTGGACCGGCGCGTGCAATTATCTCGTCTGCCATTCTTTTCCTTTTCGATTCGCTAGGCCAGCAATGCCAGAATCTCGTTCTGGACTGCACCCGTTACGCGAGCTTCGCTTTCGTCAATGTACACGTCCACTTCGCTTCGAATGCCAAAATCGGAAAGATAGATGCCGGGCTCCACGGAATTGCAGGTCCTCGGAATCAAATGCCGGCTGTCGTGCGTCTCGAGCCCGTCCATGTTTACGCCGTTGCCGTGCACCTTTTCTCCAATGCTATGGCCGGTGCGGTGAAAGAAATATTTTCCGTAGCCCGCTTTTTCGATCACGCTGCGGGCCGCCTTGTCCACCTGCCATCCCTGCAAAGGCTTTCCCGCCGCGATGCTCTTGCGAATCAGCTCGACGGCTCGATCGCGCGCCTCGCGAACGACGCTAAACACTTTTGAATATTTCTCTGGTACCTTCGCGCCGAGATAGCCAATCCAGGTCACGTCGTAATAGACGCTGCCCGGCGCTTTCTTCTTTCCCCAAACGTCGAGCAGAAGCAAGTCCCCTTCGCGAATCGGAGATGCCGTCTCCGCCGTGGGACCATAGTGCGGGTCGCTGGCGTGCGCGTTCACCGCAACGTCCGGGCCGTCCTCCGTCCATATTCCCGCAGCATCAAACTCCTTCAGTATCCAATTCTTCAGATCGAATTCCGTAAGGGTTTTTTTCTCGCGCACGCTCTTCGCCGCAAGCTGAAACGCTTCGCGCACGATCCGGTCAATCGCCTCGCCCGCCGAGCGGTGAGATTCGAGCTGTTCCGCGCTCCAGCACGCTTCGTACT